>Ga0207756_100137_pt1 | contig 58389 bp, 54 predicted proteins | sample A23M1SouthBayCA_FD_187748 | JGI IMG/M metagenome (GOLD analysis project Ga0207756, IMG submission 187748) | Aerobic enrichment media microbial communities from Eden Landing Ponds, California, USA - A23 M1 (3) (SPAdes) | ecosystem: Environmental > Aquatic > Marine > Unclassified | place...
CGTCGTGACGTGGTAAACGCGGCGCGAGCGCAGCGAGGGCCGCGGGAACTCGAGCGGGAGCGAACGGAGTGAGCGACACGCGAGCAACGCGGCGCGAGCGCAGCGAGGGCCGCGGGAACTCGAGCGGGAGCGAACGGAGTGAGCGACACGCGAGCAACGCGGCGCGAGCGCAGCGAGGGCCGCGGAAAAATCGAGCGGGAGCGAACGGAGTGAGCGACACGCGAGCAACGCGGCGCGAGCGTAGCGAGGGCCGCGGGAACTCGAGCGGGAGCGAACGGAGTGAGCGACACGCGAGCAACGCGGCGCGAGCGTAGCGAGCGCCGCGGAAAAATCGAGCGGGAGCGCGGGTGCTCGACCGCAGGGCGAGCACCGAACGAGCGAACGGCGTCCTGCGTGAGTGAAGCGAGCGCAGGGCTCGGAAGACGAGCAGTGTGAGTCTTCCGGCGCAGCCGTGAGCGCCCCGAGAACCACGGCCCGAGCAATCCCGCGGCCGGCCGGCGACGTCCTTGCGAGCGACGCGAGCGGGGGCTCGTCATTCTCTGATCGACGGCGGCGGGAGATCTCCGATCCGCCGGTCGCCGAGGCGGTAGCGGTGCGGGCGGTTGCTCCGATCCGTCCCCAGCGCGCGGTGGACCGTCCGACGACCCACTATCGGAGCGACTCGACGCCGTCCTCGCGCCCCACGAGCACCCGATCCGCGAGGTCGACGAAGACGCCGTGGTCGAGCACTCCGGGGATCTGGGCGAGGTCCCTCGCGAGGGCGGCGGGGTCGTCGATCTCCCCGAAGGCAGCGTCGACGACCAGGTTCCCGTTGTCCGTGACGACCGGTCCGCTCTTCTCGGTCGCCGAGCGGAGTGCGGGATCGCCACCGAGGGCCTGGACGTCCTCGGCGACAGCGGTCCGTGCCGCGGGGAGCACCTCGATCGGGACGGGGTCGTCGAGGGCGGGCGAGAGCTTGGAGGGGTCGACCACGACGACGAACTCCGCGGCCGCGGCGTCGACGAGCTTCTCGCGAGCGTGCGCTCCGCCGCCGCCTTTGACGAGCGGTGGCCGGCCGGTGTCGGCCGCTGCGACGGCGTCATCGGTCGCCACCTGGTCAGCGCCGTCGATCGCCACGTCGATCCCTTCGACCTGGTCGAGCTCGACGAGGGGAACGCCCGCCTCGAGGGCTACCTCCCGGGACTGGTGAGAGGTCGGGACGCCCCGGACGTCGAGGCCGGAGTCGACCCGCTCGCCGAGCGCCCGGATCGCCGCAGCGGCCGTCGAGCCCGAGCCGAGGCCGACGACGTCGCCGTCGTCGACGAGGTCCGCGGCGTGCTCGCCGACGCGACGCTTCAGCGTGGCTGCGTCCATGTCGCGGGGATGTGGGCGGGCCTACATAGGCGTTGGCTCGTGAAGCGCGTCGGGACGACCTGTACCGGCCTCTCGATCGTCAGTACGCCTCGACGTCCACCACTCGCCTCGTCTCCGGGTGCAGGAAGTCGTCGTCGCTCGAAACGACTGGCGCATCGAGCTCGCGACCGACTGCGGCGATCAGGGCGTCCGGGCCATCGAGATAGGGACCCTCCGGACCGATCTCGTCGACGATCCGGCTCGCAGTCACTGCCAGGTGCTCGTCAGTCGGGTGGACGTCGAGCCACTGCAGGTCCACGTACACACTGCCGACGTCGCCATCCGGACCGTTCCCGACCCCGACGAGGACCTCCGCGAGCGCCGGGACCGGCGCGACCCATCGGATCGCATCGCCGCCGTGCTCCTCGTAGAAGTCGGCGGTCGCGGGGTCGCCACCGAGATAATCGATCAGGAAGCTCGCGTCGAGGACCTTCATCCGTCGTCCTCGGCCCACCCGCGCATGCGTCGCTTCCGCTCGTCTTTGGCCGCCCGACGAGCCGCACGGACGCGCTCGGCCTCCTCGTCCGACCATCGACCGAATCCGGCTTCGAAGTCACCGCCGTCCGCGTCGAGCAGTCGCTCGAGAACGTCGTTGTAACTCTCGCCTTCTCGGCGGTGTCGTTCGATCGTCCGCTTGACAGATTCGCTGACGCGAATCTGCTCGTTCGCGACGCCCATCGTACGTCAACGTTCGCGTTGACGCTACTTCGGTGTTTGGCTCGATCGGGTCGCCGATGGCAGGCGCAGGCGTATCGAATCCCCCAGGGTGGGACAACCTGGATTACTCCGCCTGCGCGTCCACGACGGCCACACCCGCCAGGTTCACGATGTCGTTGACCTCGTCGCCCCGTTGGAGCACGTGCACGGGCTCGTCCATCCCGACCAGCATCGGCCCCACGGCGTCGGCACCGCCGAGACGCTGCAGCAGTTTGTACCCGATGTTCCCCGCCTCCAGGTTCGGGAACACGAGCACGTTCGCGGGCGCATCGAGCTCGGAGAACTCGTAGGTCCCATCCAGCAGTTCCTCGACCACGGCGGTGTCGGCCTGCATCTCGCCGTCGACGGGGAAGTCGACCGCGGGGTCCTCCCGGAGCCGACGCGCGGCGGTGCGGGGCTTGACGGTCCCCTCGGTGTCGACGGAGCCGAAGTTGGAGTACGACAGGAGCGCTGCGCGTGGCTCGACGTTGAACCGACGGGCGAGCTCCGCGGTGTGGCGGGTGACCTCCTCGAGGACGTCGGCGTCGGGCGCCTGATTGACCGTCGCGTCGGCACAGAACACGACGCGGTTGCGGAAGGTCAGCATGTAGACCCCCGCAGCGTACTCGGCCTCGGGCGCAGTGCCGATGACCTGCAGCGGCGGGCGGAGCGCGGAGGGGTAGTGGTGGGTGAGCCCGGTCAACATCGCGTCGGCGTCACCGGCCTCGACCATCACCGAGGCGAAGTAGTTCGAGTCCTCGATGAGTTCCGCGGCCTCGCTCCGGGTGACGCCTTTGCGGCGGCGGGCCTCGTAGAGGCGCTCGGCGTAGGCCTCGCGGGTCTCCGCGGCTGCGGCGCTCTCGGGGTCGACGACCTCCGGCTCGTAGCGGAGGCCGAGGTCTCGGCACGTCCGGTCGACCCGGTCCTCGTCGCCGATCAGCACGGGCTCGGCGATCCCCTGCTCAGCGAGCTGGGCGGCGGCGCGGATGATCTTCTCGTCGCCGCCCTCCGCCAGCGCGACCCGTTTCGGGTCGCTCTGGGCCTTGTTCAGGATGACGCGCATCATCTCGCGGGCGCCACCGAGCCGGGCCTCGAGGCGAGCCTCGTAGGCCTCGGAATCGAGTTCGTCGACGCGGGCACAGCCCGAGTCGATGGCGGCCTCGGCGACGGCAGGTGCGACCTCGAAGAGTACCCTGGGATCGAGCGGCTTCGGAATGATGTACTCGGGGCCGTACTGCAGCGGCTGGTCGCCGTAGGCCTTCCTGACGGCGTCGGGAACGTCCGTGCGGGCGAGTTCGGCCAGCGCCTCCGCCGCGGCGATCTTCATCGGCTCGTCGATGTCCCGCGCACGGACGTCCAGGGCGCCCCGGAAGATGAAGGGAAAGCCCAGGACGTTGTTGACCTGGTTGGGGTAGTCCGAGCGGCCCGTGGCGACGACGACGGTGTCCTCGCGGGCCGCCTTGGCCTCGTGGTAGTCGATCTCGGGATCGGGGTTGGCCATGGCGAAGACGGCCGGGTCCCGCGCCATCGACCGGACCATCTCCTGGTCGACGATCCCGCCGACCGACAGGCCGACGAACACGTCCGCGCCGGCCATGGCGTCGGCGAGGTCGCCCCCATCGTCGGGGAGGCCGGGATCGGCGGCCGCGTCGGTCGCGAACTCCGCCTTGTACTCGTTGACGTCGCCAGCGGCGACCCGCTCCTCCGTGATGACGCCCGAGGAGTCACACATGGTGATGCCCCCGGCGTCGACGCCGAGCGAGGTGTAGAATCGCGCGGTGGCGATGGCGCTGGCGCCGGCCCCGGAGAAGACGACATCGAGGTCGCCGAGGTCCTTCTCGACGACGTCCGCGGCGTTGACCAGCGCCGCGCCCGAGATGATCGCCGTCCCGTGCTGGTCGTCGTGGAAAACGGGAACGTCCATGCGCTCCCGGAGCGTCTCCTCGAGTTCGAAGCAGGCCGGCGCGGCGATGTCCTCCAGGTTGATGCCGCCGAAGGTCGGCTCCATCGCGGCGATCGCCGCTGCCATCGCGGCGGGGTCGTCCAGGTCCATCTCGAGGTCGAAGACGTCGATGTCCGCAAAGCGCTTGAACAACACCCCTTTCCCCTCCATCACCGGCTTCGACGCTGCGGCGCCGATGTCGCCCAGCCCGAGCACCGCCGAGCCGTCCGAGATCACGCCGACCATGTTGCCCTTGGCGGTGTAGCGGTAGGCCTCGTCGGGGTCCTCGTCGATCTCGCGGCAGGGCCCGGCGACGCCCGGCGAGTACGCGAGGCCGAGGTCGCGCTGGGTGTTGGTCGGCTTGGTCGTCGCGATCTCGATCTTGCCGGGGGGTTCGCTGGCGTGGTACTCCAGGGAGTCCTCCTCGAGTGTCATGGCGGCCCCGATGGGCGCGGCGGACAAAAATCCTCGATAGCATCCGCATCCTCGAACGCCGGTGGCGCCGGACCGTCCGGCAGACCCGGACCGGACCTTTACGCCCATCGGCGCGAAACCGGCGGTATGGTCGACTTCCAGCGCGGGGACGCGATCCCGCCACTCGCGGCCGACGGTGGCGGGGGATCCGCGGACGCCGAGGGCGACGCACCGGACCACCCGGTCAGCGACAACCAACCATCCGAGAGCGACGACGGACACGACGACGTCGAGCACGACCACCACGCCCACGACCTCGATACGGCCGCGGTGGCCGTCGTGACGGTCTCCTCGAGCCGGACGCTCGCGGACGATCCAGCCGGAGACGCGGTCGCCGACTCGCTCGAGGGCGAGGGCCACGAGGTCGTCACCCGGGAGCTCGTGAACGACGACTACGACGGCGTCCAGAGCGCGGTGGACGCCCTGGCCGCACGGGCGGACGTCGACGCGGTCGTGACCACCGGCGGCACTGGCGTAACGCCGGACGACGTCACCCCGGAGGCGGTGGCACCGCTGTTCGAGAAGGACCTTCCGGGCGTCGGCGAACTCTTCCGGGCGCTCTCGCGGGAGGAGGTCGGGTCCCGGGTCGTTGCGACCCGCGCGGTCGGGGGCATCGCCGACGGCGTCCCGGTGTTCTGTCTCCCCGGCAGCGAGTCCGCAGCACGACTCGGGACGGTGGAGATCGTCGCCCCGGAGGTCGGGCACCTCGCGGGGCTGGCGGGACCGTCCGGGGATGCGGATGGGTCGGCCGCGGCCGACGCGGAGGAGTGACCGTCGGTCGCCGAGCCCGGGATGCAACAGACAACGAGTTGTAAATTATCGCACGATGTGGCGGTGGTAGAGCGCCGCCGGGCCGAAGCTTTATAGACCGCGCCGCCGCGTGTTAGCCCATGGCATTCCGACCGCCGGACGCCACCCTCCTCCAGTCCGGCGACGAGGTGACGCGCCCGACGTTCTTCGAGATCACGCACGTCGGCGAGGTGCTCTTCTACGTCCTGGCGGTCGTCTCGATCGTCGTCTTCGTCCGCGGGGTCTACCTCCGGGTCGCCCGCTACACGCGGGCGCGAGAGGATCCCCGGAACCGACTCTCGAACCTGTCCGGGCGCGTCCGCCGGGCCGCCCGGGCCGTCGGCTCGAACGAACCGCTGTTCGACCGCGACCCCTTCGCCGGCGTGATGCACACCTTCCTGCTGTGGGGCTTTCTCACCCTCTTCGTCGGGACCTCGATCCTCGCGATCGACATGGACGTCGCGCGGACCCTCTTCGACACCTCGTTCTGGGTCGGTGACTTCTACCGGGCCTACGAGGTCGTGATGGACGCGATGGGACTCCTGTTCGTCGTCGGGGTCGCGATGGCGATGTACCGCCGGTACTGGCTGCGGACCGATCGCCTCTGGGGGCCCCGGACGTCGATCTCCGACGACGCGTTCGTCTGGACGCTGTTCGTCCTCGGGGTCGGCGGCTTCCTGCTGGAGGCGCTTGGCATCCTCGGCCGCGGGATCCCCGACTTCGAGGTCGTCAGCTTCGTCGGCTACGGGCTGGCGGTGGCGTTCGAGGGGATGGGACTCACTGCCGAGGACGCCGCCGCCATCTACCCCGCCGTCTGGTGGCTCCACGCGATCCACGCGCTGGCGTTCGTCGCGCTGGTGCCGTACTTCAAGGCGTTCCACATGCTGTCCTCGTTCGCCAACGTCGTCGCCGCTGACGAGGACGCCGGCCGGCGCCTCCCCGGCATGCCGGCGGACCTCGACCACGAATCGGCCGGCGACATCGACCACTTCTCCTGGAAGGAACAGCTCGACCAGGACGCGTGCACGAACTGCGGGCGCTGTTCCTCGGTCTGCCCGGCCAAGGCCTCGGGCCGACCGCTGGACCCGCGGGACGTCATCCTCGACCTCAAGGCCTACCGCGAGTCGCTGTCCGACGGCGGCCCCGAGCGCCCGATCGTCGGCGAGGGCGGCGGGGTGCGGACCGACGGTGGGACCGTCGCGGCGGGCGGCGGTGGCGCATCCTCGGCGACCGAGGGCACCACCGATCCCGGGCCGCGCGTCCCCGACGGCGGCACCGCCAGCGCCGAGCCCGACGACGATACCGCCGTCATCGATGCCGCCGCCATGGAGTCGTGTCTGGCCTGCATGGCGTGTATGGACGCCTGTCCCGTCGAGATCGAGCACCTGACCTCCTTCACGCGGATGCAGCGCCAGCTCGTCGACGAGGGCGCCGTGGACTCGAACGTCCAGGACGTGTTCCAGGACGTCATGCAGTCGGGCAACAGCTTCGGAGAGTCCCAGCGAAGCCGGGCGGACTGGGCCGACCCCCTCGACGTCGAGCCGACCGACGCCCGCGAGGAGTCCGTCGAGTACCTCTGGTACGTCGGCGATTTCCCGAGCTACGACGAGCGCAACAAGCAGGTCGCCCGGTCGCTGGCCAGACTGTTCGAGGCCGCGGGCGTCGAGTGGGGCATCTGCTACGACGACGAGAAGATGGACGGCAACGACGTCCGCCGCCTCGGCGAGGAGTTCCTCTTCCTCGAACTCGCGGGCCACCACGTCGAGACGTTCGCCGACTGCGAGTTCGAGACGATCGTCTGCACCGACCCCCACGCCTTCAACACGATCAAGAACGAGTACCCCGAGGTCGACTTCGGCGAGTTCGCCGACGACCCGGTGATGCCCTTCGAGTTCGACGGGGAGTGGAACGCCGACGGCGAGATCGACGTCACGCACTGGACGCAGGTGCTGGCGGACCTCCAGGAGCGGGGCGACCTCGGGCTCGCTGGCGACGAACTCGACTACACCGTCACCTTCCACGATCCCTGCCACCTCGGGCGCTACAACGGCATCTACGAGGCCCCGCGCGACCTCGTCGAGGCCACTGGCTGCGAGCTGGTCGAGATGCCCCGCAACCGCGCCGATTCCTTTTGCTGTGGCGGCGGTGGCGGCGGCGTCTGGACGGAGTTCGACGACGACCCCAAGCCCAGCGAGGAACGGCTCCGGGAGGCCACGGAGGAGACGGCTGCCGGCGCCGCGGTCGAGAAGTTCGTCGTCGCCTGCCCGCTGTGTACGACGATGTTCGAGGACGGCCGCAAGACCGGCGGCTTCGAGGACGACCTCGAGATCGTCGACGTGGCGGAGCTACTGGTCGAGGCGCTCGACCTGGAGCCGTCGGACGGGGACGACGGTGCCGAGGGCGCCTGACCAGGCCACGCGGCTGCCCTCCGTCGCTTCGACGGCGAGGGGGCCACCGTGGCGAAACTCGTCCAGCAGTGTACACCGATCCCCACCAGGGTCCGGATCGTCACAGAAGACATATACGCACCGGGCCGTAGACAGGTCCCTACCCGCATGGACGAGAAGACGGAGGAACTCCGGGACATCTTCATGGACGTCTCGGACTCCGACACCGTGACCGAGTCCCAGGCCGCCACGAAAGGGTCCCTGACCGACGACGATCCGGCTCGCGAGCGCCTCGCGGAGGTCGTCGCCGAGCTCCGCGATCGCTACGGCTTCGAGACGGACCTCGAGGACGAGCAGTGCGTGGAGCTGGTGACGGGCTTCTACGACGGGGCCAGCGACGCCGACCTCGCGCGCCGGCTCGACGTCGAGCGCCGGGACGTGTTCCGCGCTCGGCTCGACCTCCATCTGCTCCGTGAACGTGACCTCGACGCCCCGTTCGACCTCGACGCGTTCCGGCGCCAGGTCACCGGCGCCGAGGAGGTCACGACTGGTGACCTCGCCGACGAGTTCGACGTCAGCCCCTCGACCGTCCGGCGCTACCGCCGGATCGTCCTCGCCCAGGACGAGTCACGACGCGCGAACGACCGCTACCGCGACGAGTTCGACGCTATCCTCGGCGATTCCGACCTGGCTGGCCCGCTCACGCAGGACGCCCGCGAGGACGGCCTCGAGGACGCGACCGAGGGGATGGAGACGGACGTGTCCTTCTGAAGGACCTTTTTTGCGGTCGGGTCGCCGGTGCGCCGCCCCACGAGGCGGCGCGCCGGCGACCGCTCCCGCAAAAAATCTCCGCCAAAAAAGACGCGAGTGGCCTCGCTCGCTGCCGCGTCGCTCGGCCACTCGCGGTGCTGTGACGCTACGACAGCGCACCCGCACCGCAACCGCTTCGCCCCGCACCGCAAGCCGGTCGCGAGCCGATCCTGCCGGATCGGCACGCTCCTCGGGAGATAGTTGCGTCGCGTGCAGCGGAGGAACGACGGGCGGTTCGTCGCGGCGCTGGCCGTTGCGCTCAGTGCGTCCGGCTGAAGTCCACGTTCCGGAACGCTTCGGGCTGTTCGTCCTCCGTCGCGTAGACGTACAGCGCCGTCCGGGCGATGTAGCCCAGCGCGCTGCCGAAGAGATACGCGCCCAGCAGGAACGCGGCACCGACGACGACCGCGCCGGCCAGGCCGATCGTGCTCCCGCCCAGCGCGACAGCGATCAGGACCGCCACCAGCACCCCGACGAGGACGAACGCCATAACGACGAGGCCGACGCCGAACCCCGCGCCCGCGGTCTCGCCCCAGGTGTCCTTGAACGTCTCCCCGCTCCGCTTGAACATCTCCGTGGGCCCGACGTCCTCGAAGACGATCACGGGGACGATGAAGTAGGTGAGGATCCCCCAGGCGACGCTGAAGATCGTCGCCGCGATCCGGGCGACCGGACTGTCGCTGGACTCGATCACGCGGAGGAGCACGCCGACCGTCGCGGCGGCGAGCGCCCAGACCGCCAGCGGCCGGCGGTGGGCCCAGGCGACGCGCATCCCCTCGCCGAGGGTCGGGTCGCGGCCGTGGAACACCTCGCGGGCGTTGTGGACCAGGGCGGCGTTGAAGAACGAGGCGATGAACGTCGTGCCGAAGTACAGGACGAAGAGCGCGGCGTAGCCGACGGGGCCCTGCTCGATTCCCACCGTCGCGGACGTCCCACCGAACAGCGCCGCCAGGAAGAGGAGGCCGAAGAACCCGCTTAGGAGCGGAAAGACCGCGAGGGAGGGCTCCTGGCGGAGCACGTGCATGCTGTCCCTAGCGAGGCGCCACCCGGTGGCGAGGCGGCCGAAGATTCCCATGGTCGGTGGGTGGACGGATCGCCAGATAGCTCTTCCCCCCGGTAGCGCTCGAGCCCGGCTCAGCGAGCGAACGCGTCGAAGGGATTCTCGACGGTGAGTTGCTCGATCGTCGCGTCGTCGATCCCGGCCTCCCGGAGCGCTGGCAGGAACTCCTCGATCAGGTACGTGTAGGGCTTGACCTCGCCGCCGCGGGGCTGGCTGGGGTCGTACCAGCCACGATCCTGGCTGAGCAGGATCCGGTCGCCGTGCCCCGCAGCGAGCAGCCGCTGGATGCGCTCGACGTACTCGCCGTCGGGCTGGTCGTCGCCGCCGATCCAGTCGTACTCGATCCAGGCGCCCCGCTCGGCGATCTCGACGTGGGAATCGAGGTCCTCCTCGGCCTGGGCGTGGATCCAGACGAACCTGTCGGCAGTGTAGCCGGCGTCCTCGATCACGTCGAGTTGGGTCTCGACGAGGTCGCCGTAGAGCGTGTGACTCCCGATCGCAGCGCCGGTCTCGGCCCCGGCTCTGGCGGCCGCCCGGAGGATCGTCTCCTCGTCCGGCGACAGGCCGTCGGGATCGTCGTCGTCCGTCGAGACCTTGATGAACGCGGCGGGGGTGTCGGCCTCCTCGACGCTCTCGGTGAGCTCCTCGATCATCCACTCGGCGAGGTCGTCCTCGGACATCTCGCGCGCCCACTCCGGAATCCGCGGCTCCTGGTAGATCCCCGTCGCAACGACGATGGGGAAGTCCGTCGCCTCGGAGACGGCTTCGACGGCGTCCACGCGGCGGCCGACGCCCCGGGGCGTCGGCTCGACGAGGGCGGTGACGCCGGCGTCCTTCGCGCGTTCGATCTCCGGGCCGATGACCTCGACGACCTCCTCGATGTCGGCGTCTTCGTAGGCCCGCTCCTCCATCGGGCCGAGGTCCGTGAAGACGTGCTCGTGGGGGAGGATCAGGTCGAGGTCTTCGCGCTCGTAGCTGCCGAGCGTCGTGTGGAGTTCGGCCATGTAGACTCGATCACAGCCCAGCGGGACAAACCGTGTGCTCTCGGCAAGGGGCACGCGCAGGGCTCGGAATGAGGGGCTCGACACCACGCACTGACGCGCTGTGGCGCAGCGGTCCTGCGCGGTCGCCGATCGCAGTGTCCGCGAGCGCCCGAAGGGCGCGAGCGGTTCTCCGGGCCGAGCGAGCGCCGCGACAGCGCGCGAGCGACGGCCCGGGGTTTTTGGTGCAGATTTTTCGCGTGAGCGGTGGGTGAGTGAGGGCTCTCGGGCCCGAACGAGCCCACCCGAGCGCGAAAAAGGTGCGGCTTAGTCGTCCGCGGGGCTCGCCCGGCTCGTCATGTCCACGTCCTCGGCGTCGACGCCGAGCTCGTCGATGGCCGCCTGCGCGGCGCGCTTGCCGGAGATGAGCATGGCGCCGAACGTGGGGCCCATGCGCGGCAGGCCGTAGGTCGTCGCGGTGGCCATCCCGGTGACGATCAGGCCGTCGTGGGCGAGGCCGGTGTGCTCGACGACGGCGTCCTCGCTCTTCCCGACCCACATCGAGTCGTGGCCGGGCGAGTCGTGGCCGGGTGCGCCGTAGGTGTCGCTGTCGGTCTGGTCCATGCCGGTGTTGGACTTCGCGTCCTCGATGCCCGGCGCGTCCAGGACGCCGCGCTCGTCGAGCTTCTTGACCGCCATCGCGTCGTGACCCGTCGCGTCGATGACGAGGTCGGCCTCGACGGCGATCGGGTCGACGCAGGTGATCTCGCGGGGCAGCGCGTGGACCGGCGTCCAGTTCATGACGATGCCGCCGACGCGGTGGTCCTCGCGGATCACGATGTCCGTGAACTCCGTCATGTTCTGCATCTTCGCGCCGGCGTCACAGGCGGCCTTGATCAGCCCGGAACAGGCCTCGGGGCCGTTGGCGACGTAGAGCCCCTCCGAGTCCTGGGACTGCTTGAAGTCGACGTCGAGGTCGTCGAGGACGTGCTGGGCGGGGTCCCGCACGGTGACCTTGTTCATCAGGAAGCCACCGAGCCAGAAGCCGCCGCCGAGGTAGTTGTTCTTCTCGACGACCATCGTCTGGACGCCGCGCTCGGAGAGCTCCTTGGCCGCCATCAACCCGGAGGGGCCCCCGCCAATGATGATGACGTCGGAGTCCGAGAAGTCCATGAACTCCTCGGTCCACTCCTGGCCGATCGCGCGTGTGACCTCCGCCTCGCCGACGTCGCTGAACTGCTCGAACGAGTCTGAGTCGCTCATACAACGCGGTGGTACGATGCGGTGGTGGAAAGGCGTTGCGTTCGGTCGGGAGGTCAGGCCCGACGGTGAGATCGTCCCGGAGCGGCGAGTTGCTGCACGGGGCGCCGGCCGATCCTGTCACCGGGAGTCGATCGAAGGGAGGGTTTGATTAGCCGGCGCCACGCCACCCGCGGGCATGCGCCGGCGCCCTCCACTCGTGGCGATCGCCCTCGCCCTCCTCCTGGTCACGGCCGGGTGCACCGTCGTCTCGGTCCCCGACGACTTCGGCGGTGGCGGGGACTCGGGCGAACAACTGGCTACAGACGGATCCATCACCGCCCCGACGGGCGAGTGGTCCACGGAGCTCCACCCCCGCCAGGCCGGGATCGGCCAGAGCGATCCCGTCAGGGTCGACGGCGACCTGCCGGTCAACGCGACGAGCGTCTGGCGGCGAACGGAACGACTGCTCGGCGTGAGCGCGCCGGCGCCCAGCGTCGAGGTCCTCGAGGAGGCCCGGCTCCCGACGGAGCAGCTGCAGCCATCGTCGGTCCAGCGCGCCATCGGCTACGGCGCGGAACAAGGATCCTTCCGCGCGTGCGGAATGCTCGCGCACGGATTCGCCAGCGGGGACACGGTCCACCTCTCGACCGTCGATCCGGTCACGGGCGCCAACCTCTCCGATTCGACCCTCGAACTGATCCTCGCTCACGAGTACGCCCACGTGCTCCAGGGCGAGGTCGAGGGATACGACGACGCAGCGGGAGTCGAGAACCGCGTCGTGGGGCGGGCGATGAGCGAGGGGAGCGCGGTGATCGTCGCGGAGTCCTACGCCAGGGAGTTCGACCGCCGCTGGGGCGAATGGCGGCCACTGGAGCTCCGGGCCTGCCTGTACGAGCGATCCCGGAACCAGCTGCGAACGAACGCCGGCGCGTACTACTTCGGCGGCCGGTACTTCCCCCAGCGCGTCGACGCGCTCGCGGAACTACCCACCGCCTTCGACGATCCCCCGAGGACGTCCGAGCAGCTGCTGCGCGGCGAGACGCCCGCGACGGAGCCCGAGGCGCCCCTCGCCATCGAGGCGGAACCGGGCTCGACGTGGGAGGAACGCCAGCGCGGCTGGAACGACGAGATCGGGACCGGGGAGCTCGCCGTGCGGACCTGGCTGGGGGAGGGGCTCCCGCAGGATCGCGTCGACGCGGCGGCAACTGGCTGGGGCGCCGGCGCCGCGACCACGCTCGAGAACGACAGCGGCGCCGTGGCCGTAGCGTGGGCGCTGCGGTGGGACTCGCCGGGCGACGCCGACCAGTTCGAAGCGGCCGCCACGGACATCCAGCTGCCACTCGAGGCGCGGGCGAACACGGAACTCCGGGCGGTGCGGGTCGCTCCAGAGACCGTGGTCGTCCTGGGCGGTCCTGGTGGGTTCGTCGAGGAGGCTGGCGTCAGCGGGTCGAACGCCTCCGTGATCGTGGGTGCCCCCGGCGCGTAGACCGATCTGGGACGGGAAGCAGTCCGGACCATCGTTTCTGCAGTCGGTGCCGCCGCGCCGGGTGCCGGGGCGCGGCGGTCGCGGCGGTCGGCGAAGCGCCCTACCACTCGCCAGTACGGATCGCCCGCTCCGCGGCCTCGAGATGGCCCTCGGCGTCGAACCCCTCGACGATCGCCCGCAGCTCCTCGTCGCTCGTCCCGTCAGCCCGGAGCCGCCGTGCGTGCTCGGCGACGTTCGGCACCGCCCGCCGCACGTTGTCGACGATCGGGATCGCCGCCTCCTGCGGCGACCGCGACAGCGGATTCAGGTCGATCACGATCTCGGTCTTGCCCATCGCCGAGAGCGCCTCCGCGCGGTCGCCGTCCTCCAGTGGTACCAGGACGACGTCGGCGGCCTCGATGCCGTCGGCGTCGACGGTCCCGCGGTCGTGGGAGAGGCCGGGGATCTCGCCGTCGCCGGTCAGGCCCTTGACCGTCTCGGCGCCGTGCTCGCGGAGGTGCTCGGCGATGGCCCGCATGCGCTGATCGGTCCGGTTGAAGAGGTTGACCTCGAGGTCCGCCTCGACCGTCTCCGCGAGGTCGACGTACTCCTCGGGCACGAGCGCGGCGACGTTCCCGTTGACGGACAGCACCGGGTGGTCGGCGAGGAGGAGCGCTGCGGCCGCGGCCCGCGCCGCCTCGTCCGCGCTCGGGATCGTCTCCTCGCCGAGCAGGTAGTCGAAGGCCGATCCCCGGCCCTCGGCGTGCATCCCCTGGAGGTGGGTGATCCCCTGCTCGACGCCGGCCTCGATCCGGTGGCGGGCCTCGAGGTCGGCCGCGCGCGGGTGATCCTCGGGGATCGCGTCCTCGTGGCCGTGCTCGGTGGGTTCGGCGGCGGACTCGGGTACGTCGTGGTGGACTGCCTCGTCCCGGTCCGCCACAGTCGACGCATCCCCGTCGTCGGGATCGTCGAGGTCCGGGATCGCCTCCTCGATCGCGGACTGGCTCGCGGGGGTGGCGGGGCCGTCCTCGTCGCCGCCGGGCTCGGCCGGTTCCGGGTCCTCGTCGCTCACGTGCGAGGGTGGGGGACCGGTCAGCAAAAGCGGTCCGGTCCATCGGTTCGCTGCGATTCGAGCTCCCACGCCAGCAACGACCCCACGGCGACCCAGAGATGGGACCGGACGTTCCTGGGAACCGCCTTCCAATCGTCCCCGAGCGGTCAGCTCCGGTGGCGTGCCAGGATCTCCCGAGGAAGCGAACTCCTTTTAGCCGATCCCGCGCCACGGGAGAGATATGCACCGCGAGTCCCCCGACTCGACGGACGCATCGACGCCAGACCGGAGCGACGCGAGCGCTCCGGACTGGTGGCGGGGGACCGACGACGCCGCCTCGCCGAGAGTCCTCACTGACGGTGGCACCGCCGAGGGCGCCGACGAGACCACCCTCGACCCCTGGGGCTCCGCGACGGTCTCGGACTACCGGAAGCTCTTCGAGGAGTTCGGCATCGAGGAGTTCGACGAGATCCTCGACGCCGTGCCCCATCCCCACTACCTGATGCGCCGCGGGGTGATCTTCGGCCACCGGGACTACGGCCGCGTGGCCGCCGCGATGCGCAACGACGAGCCCTTCGCGGCGCTCTCGGGGTTCATGCCCACGGGCGAGCCCCACATCGGCCACAAGCTCGTGTTCGACGAGATTATCTGGCACCAGGAGCAGGGCGGCGACGCCTACGGCCTGATCGCCGACCTCGAGGCCCACAGCGCCCGCGAGATCCCCTGGGACGAGATCGACGAGCACGCGACGGACTACATCCTGTCGCTGCTGGCGCTGGGCTTCGACCCCGAGGCGGGGACGCTCTACCGCCAGAGCGAGAACCGCGAGGTCCAGGACCTCGCCTTCGAACTCGGCGCGGAGGCCAACTACTCAGAGCTCCAGGCGATCTACGACTTCCACGGCGGCACCGACGTCAGCCACATGCAGTCCGTCGTCACCCAGATGGCGGACATCCTCTACCCGCAGGTCGTCGACGAGCCCAAGCCGACGGTGATCCCGGTCGGTCCCGACCAGGACCCCCACATGCGGCTGGCGCGGGATCTCGCGGCCCGGATGCGGTACTTCGGCGTCACCGAGGCCTACGCGAGCTTCGAGGCGACGCCGGCCGAGCGCGAGCTCCTCGACCGCGCCTGGGCGGCCCGCGAGTCGTACGCCGAGGAGCCCGACCGCCCGCGGTGTGGCGAGGCCGCCGAGTGGCTCGAGGCCGCGGACGCTGCGGGCGATCTCGACGCCGCGGCCCTGGCGTTCTCCGGCGGCGAGACGGCGGCCCACGGCGAGGAACCCGCGGGCCAGGAGCACGAGGTCCTCACCTCGATCGTGGACAAGCTCGAGAACGCCGGCAAGGAGCCCCTCCGGCCCCGGGTCCGCATCCTCGATCGCAACGCCACGGAGGCCGCCTTCGAGGCGCTCATCGAGGCCGTCGACGGCGAGAAGCGCGTCTACGACGAGCACGTCGACACGTTCGATCTCTCGCGGGAGGAGGCCGAAGAGCTCTCCCGCGAGGTCGAACTCGACCACGGCGGCTACGGCTTCGAACTCCCCTCCTCGATCTACCACCGCTTCATGACCGGGCTCACCGGCGGGAAGATGTCCTCGTCGGTGCCCGCCAGCCACATCAGCCTGCTCGACGATCCCGAGGAGGGCTACGACAAGGTCAAGTCCGCGACCACCGGCGGCCGCGAGACCGCCGAGGAGCAACGGGAACTCGGCGGCGAGCCCGACGACTGCCCGGTGTACGAACTGTACGCCTACCTGCTGGCAGGGGACGACGACGAGCTGGCGACGGAGGTGTACGAGGAGTGTCTCGGCGGCGACCGGCTGTGTGGCGGCTGCAAGGAGCAGGCGGCGGAGCTGATGGAGGCGTTCCTGGAGGACCACCAGGAGAAGCGCGAGGAGTGGGCGGAGCAGCTGGACGAGCTGGAGATCGAGCTGGACAGTCCGCGCAAGCGGGGATAGGCCTGCTCGGCCGGCCGAGGAGCGGCGCCACAATCACCGCTGTCCACGCAGTCCGGGGCAGCATCGTCCGTCCCCACTGCCAGCCGTCGGCGCACGAGTCTCCCGGGCTGACGGCCGCGTCAGTTCGGACCTACTCGGGTACCTCGGTGCTCAGGACTCGTAGCCGACCCGTCCCCTCGGTCCTTCGCCCGATGGGATTCCTCCCGCTGCCACGCTCCTCCGGGACCCCGCTTTCCCGTCCAGCCGCGCGTGATCGAGCAGCGTCACCTCACCACCCTCCCCGATCTCCGCCACCAGCCGACAGCCGTCGACGTACGCCCACTGCTCGATCTCCCAGGGGTCCTCGGCGTGGACCGTCGTCCAGGTGTCGTCCCGGCACCACTGGTATGCCCACTGTGGCCGCTCCTCGAGGTCGATGCCGTGCTCCTCGGCGTACTCGACGACCGCGGGATGAACCAGGAGGAGCTGGCCGATCGATCGGGGCTGGAAGCCCTCGCCACAGGTCTCGCAGGCGGTGATCGCGGTCGTGGCCGTCGGCGCCCAGGCGTGGGGCGGCGACGGCGTGAGCGTGACGGTTCCCTCGCCCCCGCAGCTGATACAGCGCTCGCCGAGCAGGAGCCGGCCGAACTGCCGGTCGGTGCGATCCAGTTCGCGAGCGAGTGCGGCGAGGTCGGCCTCGGCGCCGACCTCGGGGCCCACCGGCGAGCCAAAGACAACTCGCTCGCAGTCCGTACAGCGGACGGTGAACTCGTAGTCGTAGCTCGCCTCGAGGCGCCGGCCACACGCCATACACGGGACGTCCAGTGGCGCAGCCCGCGGCTCCAGATCGTTGTCACGAAGCCGGCCGCTCAACAGCGGCGTGTACAGGTCCCAGGCGGCGGTCGTCGGATAGTACTCGCCGTCGAACTCGTAGACGAAGTTCTCCTGGAGCTTGCCGAGGTGGTAGTTGAACTTCCCACTGTCCTCGACGTCCGCGGCCGCCATCGCCTCGCTGTAGGAGAGTGGGCCCCGATAGCTCGCTGCCTCCATGATGGAGAGCAGGATGTCGAGGCGCGTGTCGTCGGCGAGCGCCGCGAAGACGTCGGCGTACTCGGCGACGACGTCCTCGTCCATACCCGAGCGCTACCGCGGCGAGGCGGCAAAACCGTTCTGCACTCTCAGTCCTGCTCGCGGATGGCGGCGCCGACCAGGCCGCCGAGTCCGCCAAGGGCCGTCGCGACCCCGACGTACGCCATCGAGAGGACGAGGAGGATGGCGAGGCCGATGCCCTGGCCACCGGTGGGCTCGGCCGAGGTGATCGAGCTGTAGATCAGCGCGAGCTGTCCGAGTCCGAAGAGTCCGCCGACGCCGAAGCCGACGAGGGTGCCGATCGCGAGGCCCCGCTTCGCGATCCCACCGGCGAGCGCGCCACCGGTGAGGGGCGGCGCGAGTATCAGCGCGAGCATCGAGTCCAGGAGGATTGCGGCGACGACCGCGCCGATCGCTGCGGCGACCCCGACGAGGATGCCGATCGCCGGCGCCCTCCACGCCGATCCGTCGTCCCCGTCCTCGTCGGTCATGCGGCAGTTCGGCGCAGGGCTGGGACATAACGGTTTGGCTTCGATTGCGCCCTGCCGCCCTGCCGGGCGGCGCCAGGAGCCCTGGACGCGGGCCGGAAGGCCCGCCTCGAGCGAGATCCCGTCAGTCGTACGTCGGACGCTCGTCGTCCATTTTCACTAAAGATTTTTCGGGGAATGAAGCGTCTGACGACCGAAAATATTAACTCGGTTCCGAACTTCCTCGCGCGTATGCAACCCGGTCTCTCGGAGGTGGCGGCCGAGGTCGACTCCGACCCAGGCGCCGTCTTCGAGGCCCACGACGCGGAGACGGTCCAGGAACTCGTCGCCAGTGGCGGCTCCGGGACTGCGGATCGAACGGCGTCGGTTCGGGCGCTCGCCCGCCTCTTCGAGGGCGACCTCGACCGCCCGGAGCGACGCGAGGTCGCTACACCGGAGGAGGACGCCGGGGGCGAGAGTGCCGGCGCGTCTGGATCTCCACCGGCGATGCTGGGCGACATCGATGGGGGTATCGAGCCCGACGAACCCGAGGCCGCTCAGGACGCCGTGGAGTCCCTCGAGGACGGCCCCGTCGCGGACGCGCTGGCGGCCGCCGAGGACCTCGAGGACGGCGAGTTACCCGCGTCGGTCCCCGAGGAGTGGCTCGAGGAGCCCTGAGTTCCGGGGCTGGATCCCCGGCGTCGTAACGCCTTTCGAGCCGCCGGCGTACCTCCGGGTATGCGACTCGATCCGGCGACGAGCCTGGCGGCACGACCGGCCCCGGAGATCAGCGCGGTCGCGGCGGCCGCGGGGTCGATCCTGGTGGTGCCCGTCGGGAGCGTCGAGCAACACGGCGAGCACCTCCCCGTGGCGACGGACAGCCTGCTGGCCGAGGCGGTGGCACACGGCGGCGTCGAGGCCGCCGCTGAGGACACCGGCGAAGGTGACGAGACCGAGGGGATCCCGGCGCTGGTCGCGCCGGCGGTCTGGACGGGCTACTCGCCCCACCACCTCCCCTTCGGCGGCACGCTCACGATCGGCTTCCGCCGGCTGCTGGGCGTCCTGGAGGACCTCGCCGACAGCGGCGTCGACGGCGGCTTCGACGCCGTCCTCCTCGTCAACGGCCACGGCGGCAACGCCGCGCTCGTCGACGGCGCGGTGAGCACGATCGGCGTCGCCCACCCCGAGACCGAGGTCGTCGGCGTGACCTACTTCGAGCTGGCGGCGGGGCTGCTGGACGACGTGCGGGAGACCGATCCGGGCGGGATGTCCCACGGCGGCGAGTTCGAGACCTCGCTCATGCTGCACCTCCACCCGGAACTCGTGGGCGAGGAGCGTCCGGCGAGGCCCCTGGAGACCCCCTACGAGCGGGCGGCGACGGACCTGCTGGAGGGCGGGCCAGTGTCGGCGTACCGTGGTTTCGACGCCTACAGCGACAGCGGCGCGATCGGGGTGCCGGAGGCGGCCAGCGCCGAGACCGGCGTGGCGATTTTCGAGTTGCTGTGCGAAGAGCTCGGGAGTCTGCTCGGGGAGGTCCACGAGCACGCGAGGACGTGAGGTGGGGGACGTATTCCGGCCTGCTCCAGCCTGCGTCCGAACCCGCTAAGGATTCGGGTTCCGGCGTTCTCGGGGGTCTTTGGCGCTTCGAAGAGCTCACCGCGCTCGCGCGTGGACCTGCACGAGTCCGGGATCTCTTGCGATCGATTCACCACCGCAGCTTCCAGCACGCCGCCGCACACCACAGCAGCATAGTGCGCCGCGACCAACCACCAAGGGGTGGGAATGGAAGGGGCCGACCGGTCGCGCCCTCTCACGATGCAAGCACGGCCGACTGGAGGGAGGCCGCGCGCAGCGAGCGGGAGACGCGACTGAAAGGAGCGTCTCCGAACGGCGAGCGGGGAGCGGAGCGACCCGCGAGTGAGAGGTCGCGAGCGGGAGGGGGCTTCCGTGGTGTTCTTGATGTACGCCGCCCGCAAGGCTCCACTTCCCGTGAGATTCCCTTGCCGCGCCGGGCAGACTTAACCGGATCGCCCGCGGAGCCACGCGCATGGACGTCACCGACGTCTCCGCCATTCCCGTCGAGATGGGGGTCCGCCCGCGATCGGAACCCGGCGGGCTCGCACCCTACGTCACCAACCACGGGCAGGTCGAGTCCATGGAGCGAATGTTGATCCGCGTCGAGACGGCCGGCGGCGTCACCGGCTGGGGCGAGATCCGCTCGTCGCTGGCGATCGAGACGACCCGCAGCGTGATCGAGAACGACCTCGCGCCGGAGCTGGTCGGCCGGTCGGTCGCGGACGTCGAAGCCTTCACCGACTCGTTCTTCTGGGAGTACCTCGACGCCGGGCCGTTCCTCGGCGGCGTCGAGGTCGCGATGCACGACGCGCTGGGCAAGCACCGCGGGGTGCCGGTCCACGAACTCCTCGGCGGCGCGACCCGCGAGTCGGTCGAGTTCGCGTACTGCGCCGGCATCGAGTCCCCCGAGAAGTCCCGGGAGCACGCCCGGCGCGCACTCGATCGGGGCTTCTCCGTCCTGAAGACGAAGGCGGGCCGCGACTGGCAGGAGGACGTCGAGCGGATCCTCGCGATGGACGACGAGGCCGACGGGGAGTTGGAGTTCCGCCTCGACCCGAACCAGGGCTGGACCGCCGACGAGGCCGTCCGGGTCGGCGCCGCCCTCGAGGACGCCGGCGTCTACTGCCAGTACCTCGAACAGCCCGTGCGCATCGACAGCGTCCGGACCTACGAGTCCCTCCGCAACCGCCTGCGGACGCCGATCGCCGTCAACGAGGACACCTACTTCGACCGGAACCTCTTCGAGCACGGCGCCGCGGGTGCCGTCGACGCGGCGGTGATCGACCACGTGCCCGCGGGCGGCCTCCGCGCCGCCAAGCGCCAGGCCGGCGTCGCCGACGACGCCGGGATCTCGCTGGCCCACCACAACGCGTTCGACCTCGGGATCAAGACCGCCGCCGTGTTGCACCTCGTCGCGAGCGAGCCACGGATCGACCTGCCGCCCGATACGATCTACTACGCGTGGGAGGACGACGTGATCGCGGAGCCGTTTTCGGTCGAGGACGGGGAGATCGCGGTGCCGGAGGGGCCGGGGCTGGGGGTGGAGGTCGACGAGGGGAAGGTCGAGGAGTATCGAATCCAGTGATGTTCTAATATTATCTGAGACATTCAACCACTCGTACGAGGGTTGGCAGATTTCAGGTGATGATCCCGCTTCATTGTGTTTTCTTTTCTATATTGAGATGTACTGGCTTGCGGAAAAACAATGCCCGGGCCGATAATTTGGAATATTAAAACGAAAATGTTGGCTGTGGATGTGTTGCTTTTCGAGCGTGGAGTCTGTCGTCCCGCTGGGTAAGTATTCGCTTCGTCACTAAGCGTGTTAGGTAATCACTCACCTGTTCTCGAATAATCCCCTTTCGGGCCTCGGCCTTCTGTATCTGCCTGTAGTTTTTCGAAAATTCTTCCCATCCTCTATCCAAGACAGTATCTCGGTCCATCCCTCCCTCTCGGAGCAAGAGATTGTAAATCTCCTGTAACATAAAGCTGGCTTCTCGCTTAATTCGGTCATCTGTGCTCCGATAGAACGAGTTGACATAGTGAAGTTGGACGCCACCCCTGATCCGTTTACGATATTGTTCCGGCAAATTTTCTGCCGCAGAAGCGATCTCGTTGGGCGGTGTGAGAACGCTAGGATCTTCAGTTGTCAATGCGTCGTACGTGGGTCCATTCAATTCGACACCACTTTCGGTTTCTAACGGCGGTATCAACTCGACGACTTGATTGAGATTCAATAAATCCAACGCATCCTGAATATCTGGGTGAGATTCTTCACAGGCAATGATGACGTCTGTGTTCGCGACAATCCCGTCTAGTTCTTCCCGTACCTTGGTCTGCATATCATTATCTGCACGTCGGTTAATGAGCATTGGATTACTGATGGGGTGTTCGTCGTTTGACCGATTGACCATTTGTCCGTATTTCTCTGAATGCCCACCTGAGCGCGCTTCGATTCCGAGATAGTCCCGGCCATTGTAAACCTCGATTGGGATATATTCATCCCTCATTTCTAACCATGCGTCGATCTCGTCGTCTACCCCGTTGAGTTGGTGCGTTCGTTCGCCCTTGGGTAAGACTCTCATACCTGTGATGTTATCTCCAATCTCGTCGTAAATCTTGCATAACATCACGTATGCGCAGAGTTCGGCAAAATCAGCACTGTTCGCACAAAAATCGATGAACGCTTGGGTCGCTTCAAGGATGTCTTGATTTGGATCTGGAGGGTTTTCTTCGGGACGAGCAACAAACGGGATATTGTTACCGTTGAGAGCAACTCGTGTTTCTTTCACCAAACCTTCTTCCTTCATCTCGTTTAATATCTCTCCCGTTCGATTCTGGTAAACCTCTGCACTCTCCATCTCCAGCTTCAGAAGATTGGATGGCCAAGCCGGGTGATCCTCAAATCTTGTCGAGACGGCGGATTCAATCAAATTCCGCTGCCGTCTGTGAGTCCTGGCCGAATCGTCTTGGTGATGACCGCCCATCGATATTTAAAGCGGATCGGGTTCCACATGTAGTTCAGACCTGTGGCCCCCTTCCCGCATCCAGATCGACCGATGCATAGCAGTGACTACCGGGTGGTGGGTAATAAACCGGGCACACACCCCGAGATCTCCTGAACGGCGACCTGGGGATGTTGAACGTATGCTTGTTCATACAATTTGGAGTGGGTCCGTCCTCTAAACACCGCAAAATGAGATCGACTAGTCATGTCCCAACACCGTCGAAGATCGTGCCGGTCTCCATCATCGGTTGAGTGATGAGCTCTCTACGGAGCGTCGAAGATTGACTCTCATAGCTGAAACTCGTTCCCACACTCCGTACAGGTAAACTCGAACCGACCGTCGCTGTTGATCCGGGTCTCGTGGCCCCGCTCGGCGTCGCACTCGCGACAGTAGACGACCGACTCGAGTTCGTCCCAATCGTGCCGCGGCCCCGGCGCACCGATCGCCCACCCGACGACGTCCTCCTCGGCGTCCTGTGGATTGGATCCCACCTGGAACTCGCCGGGCGCGAAGCGGATGACCTCGCCGGCGTCGACCGTCACCGTCTCCCGCTCGCGGCCGACCTCGAACTCTGCGGTGCCGGACTCGACGTAGAACAGCTCCTCCTGGTCGTGGTGGGTGTGGAGTCCGCCGGAGAACGACTCGCCGGGCGCGAGTTCGAAGTAGTTCATGGCGACGTGCTCGGCACCGAGTGCCTGCGTGACCGGCCGGCGGATCTCGTGAACGTCCAGGGGATTGGGCTGGGTGTCGACCTCGTCGATGGCGACTTTCTTCATGGGGGTGGGTGGGGCGGGCGGTGCAAAACGGTGCCGGCGATCACGCCCGCCCGACCGGTTGGGGGATCGAAACGGAGTTGCTGGAGGTCGCTATCCAGGCCCACGCCGCACCGGGGCCTACCTTCGATGTAACTTCCAAATCTTTAAATTAAATCGCGCTTCCAACAGTGATTACCATGTCGGCCACGCGGTCCGCCGACGCGATCCCGACGTCGGTCCCGTCCGTGCCTGCCCCCGTCCCGCCGGACGACGCCGACGCCTGGTACGCCCCGAACGTGAAGGAGCAACGGGAGCTCTACCCGGGCGTCGTCGCGACGATCGTCGACGCCGGCGACTCCTTCGAGTACCGCCTCCGGGAGCCGCTGCTCTCACCCGCCGGCGAGCGCCAGCTCGAGGCGATCCGCGAGCACTTCGCGGGCGCGAACCTCTCGCGACCGCTGACGCGGGAGGGGACCCGCGAGCAGCTCTCGCGCGGGTTCGAGCCGAAGTACCGGCGGGCGATCGAGCGGCTGATCGACGCCACGCCGGAGGGCCTGCGGCGGGTGCGCTACTACGCGCTGCGGGACCTCCGGGGCCTGGGCGAGCTGACGCCGCTGGCCCTCGACGAGTCGATCGAGGTCGCGGACGCCGCCGAGGACGCCCTGATCGTCCACACCGAGCACTACGCGCCTGCGGTCACGGGCCTGCCCGGCGACCCCGACTTTCTCGACCGCTTCGTCAGCGAGCGCCTGGACACCTACACCGTCGAGTTCCGCTCCTTCGAGGTCCCGGTCGTCGTCTACCGCGAGCACCTCATCGGCAGCGACGCGTTCACGACCAAGTACGCCGTCCGCGAGCCGGGCCTGCTCCCCGGCGACCGGGAGCTGGTCGAGGAGTGCAAGACCCGGATCTGGGAGACGAACGTCGACGGGGTCGTGGAGGACCGCGGTGCCTTCGTCCGCGAGCGAGCGCGGCTGGTGCTCTCGCGACTCCTGACCGCGCGGAACACGCGGGCCTGGGCGGACGCGGCCCGCTATCGGCTCCGGAGCGCGCTGGCGACCTACGACCTCGCGGTCCCGCCGATCGACGACCGGTTCGCCGAGGATCGACTGGAGGATCTGATCTACTACGTGCTGCGGGACTACGTCGGCGAGGGCAAGCTCACGATTCCGATCCGGGACGGCCACCTCGAGGACATCGAGGCAAATCGCGTCGGCGAGCGGGTGAAGGTCGTGCCGCGCTCGACCGTCGCCCACGACCGCCGGATGCCGACGAACCTCGTCTTCGAGGACAAGAGTCAGTGGGTGCTAGCAGATTACTCATGGCGAGCACCCCCGGGAACCGCGCGAATCCGCCCGCCTGCGTCCACCCAGTACCGGAGCACGTCGACGTCGGCGCCAATCCCGAGCCGCTCGAGGTCGTCGGCGGAGAGATGTGCGACCGCGCCGAGTAGCTCGCCGCCCTCGGTCCTGTTGACGGTCGCGGAGCCTGCGCGCTCCGGGACGTCCTCGGTGGGGGAGTCTGCGCGACTCATGTCGTCACCCCGAGCGCGTGCTTGAGGCGGTAGCGTAGGCTCCGGTCCGTCCGTCGCGCGGCGTCTCTCGAGTCTCTCGGGGGAACTCGCCCCGGTTCGACGTCGAGCACCGCGCACACCTCCCGCCACCCCGCGCTCGGGCTCGCGTCGAACAAGTCGCGGTCGGTCGGCGGGGGGTTGCGTGGCGGGGCGTCGGCGGTCGTTGGTGGCGGGTTGACTGGGGTCATGGCTGCTGTGGACGCTAGTGTGAGTGTTGGGCGCGTCCGGCGAGCGCGAGCCGCGAGACTCGGCGCTATCGGGCGAATTAACTGTGGAAAAGACTATACTACCGGAACCCGAACCGTCGTTCACGGGCACCACCCCCTGCCTGCCTGAGGGGAGTTGCATGGCGACCGGGGCGCGTTCGGTGTTCCGTGCTTGCGTTCGAGTGCGTCGGCCGCAGTGCCCAAACTGCGTCCGGCCGACGCCGTTTCAGATTCGTTCATCATGCGTAGGTAGCAGCTCGTACAACACCATGCAGTGTGCCAACCCGCATAAAAGGGCGAGTCGTTTCAAGCGATTGCAACTCCGTAAACGCAGGGGCGCCGAATAGGGGTCACTTTCTCAGACTCGGAGAAAATGAGATTCTAAACAATAACTGCGTTAACATCGTACAATCGCCCTACGATTAGAGCTGTAACTTGAATATCTCCTCTCGATACATATCCTCGACGTCCTCGTAGTAGGTATGGATGTAAGTCGGGATTGACGCACTCACACCGGAGTTGTGCGCGTCGCCTCTCATGTACGCGAGTCGCGGGTCGTTGGTGCCGAGGTCCTGCTCAACCGCCCAGTACGTCGTAAAGAAGTGCCTGCCATAGTGCGACGTCACGCCCTCGGTGTCGAACGCCCCCCGCCAGATGTCGTTTACAGTCTCGTGGTCCGTGATTTTGCCGTGCGTCTTCAGGGTCAAGAACACCCACGGCTCGCCGTTGTCCGGGCGAACGAGTAGGTAGCGGAGTAGGAGCCGCCGGAGCTCGTCGTCGAGCGGGAGCACTCGGGGGTTCTCACTCTTGTTCCCGTCGCGCTCGTCCCGTGGTGGGACGTACACCGCGTTCTCTCGGTCCTCGAGTCGGGGGTTCGTCCCCAGATTCGGGTAGTGTCGCCGTAACTCGGCGTTCTGGATGTGCACATCCTTGAGTTGCATATTGCGGAGCTCGCCCAACCGAAGGCCTAGCTTCAATTGCACCGCCAGTATCGCCCGCTCGCGGTAGTCGGTGACGTCGGCGAGTGCGTCCCGGAGGTCCTCGAGGGCGAGCCGAGGATGCTCGCGCTCCTCGGTGTCGTCGAGGTCTATCTTCTCGATGGCGGTGTCAACAGGGTTGTAGTCCTGCGGGTGGGGGAACGGGGCTTCTGCCTGCCAGTATTCGTATGCGCGGCGTAGCCGATTCACCTTGTTCCGAACCGTCGCCGTGGTGTTCCCCCGGCCGTCCTCGGCGCGCAGGTGCTCGACGAACCCCTTAACGTGCGATTCGTTGGGGCAAGCGGGGTGTCGCCCTCGGTCGTCCATGTACTCCCGCCACTGTCGGAACGTGATTCGATAGCCGTCGATCGTTTTCTCGCGGAGCCCCTGGGGTTCGAGCACCTCGGCGATAAAGAGGGCGAACGGGTCGACGTCACTCTCGGCGAACGTGTCGGCGTGCTGCGCGAGCGGGTCCAGGTCGCGGCCGAACCCCTCGGCGAGTTGCTCGCGAGCGGCGTCGACGTCGGTCGGCCCGTCGTCACTCATGCGCGTTCCCTCCGCCGTCGCTCGGTGTCGTCGGCTTTCACGCCCCAGACGTGTGCCGCCGCGCCGTCGAACTCGACGACGGCCATCAGTGGCGGGCGATAGACGTGGGGGTGCTTGGTGTGCCACGCCAGCCACCGATAGAAGTGTTCCACCCGAATCCAATACTTGTAGGCGGTGTGCTCGGTGAACTCCGCGAGCAACTCCGCCGTCCACTCCTCGACGTCCTCCGGCGTGGCGAGCGCGTGGTGTCTCCCTCGGTCGGCCATGAACTCGCGCCACCGCTCGCCTGCGCGGTCGACTTTCCGGCGAAAGTCGTCACTCTCCCCTTTGCTGTATTCGTGTTCCTGGCAGAACTCTCCCCAGACGTCGCGGCCATCGTATGCGGCGGCGTGGTTGCGGAGTCGGTAGCGATTCGGAACGTCGTCGAGTCGCTTGTACGCCCCCAGACGGTCGCGAGCGTCGAGGGGCTTGGTGGGGCGGGTCATGCGTCGGCGTCCTCCGTGGCGCCGTCCTCGGCGTAGTAGCCGCCACTCTCGGGGTCCGCGCGGAGCACGTCGCCCTCGAGCGCCTCCAGGTGCTGATTCACTCGCGCAGGGGCGTCATCAATCACGTGGCGAACAATGTCGTCGTACTCGGCGCCGGGGTTCTCCCGGACGTACTCGAGGATTGTCTCGCGCTCGGTCCGGTGTAGTTGCCCCTCGAGGTCATCAATCCGGCGGCGGGCGCGCTGCAACTCTTGTTTCAGGTCGTTTCGCTGGCGCCGGAGCTCGCGCGCCGTCTCGTCGCGTTCGACGCCGGTCGAGAATCCTCGGTCCGCCTTGATTCCCGCCTCTACCATGTCCGCGACGAACCGGCTCCGGCTCTCAATCCCGAGCGTCTCGCGGCGTTCGTCCCACCGCTCGAGTTGACTCTCCTCTGGGTAGACGTACACGGTCGGTCCGTCTCGCGTCATGCGTCGCCCCCCTCCGGTCGAATCCAGATGGCGCGGCGTGGCTCGGGCTTCTTCTTGCGGAGCTCGCCGTCCTCCTCGAGCGTCGAAAGGTGGTTGTAGACTGTCCGGCGCGGCCACCCCAACACTTCCGCGAGCTCGCCCGTGGTGTAGGGCTCGCGCGGCGTCATGGCGCCGAGGAGGTCCTCGGTGTCGCGCTCCGGTGTGAATCGCCCGTCACCGTCGCGCTCGCGGTCGTCGGCCATGCCACGCCCATACCGGCGCCGGAACATAGACCTTTGCCCTACACGGCCACGGGTGAATACTGTTGCCGACTTGTGAGACAACTCGGCACTGTCCCCCCGGTATCGGTCGCTATGGACGTCTCTCGGTGGGTGTCCCGGTAGATTCTTGTGCCATGTTCTTTTAAACAAGATACCATGCGACTCGAGTCCACCGGCCGGCCGGACCAGCACAAAGTCTGGTTGACCGATAGCGAACTCGACGAACTCCGGCGTCATGCAGGGAGCACCCGGAACGATCTCATCATGCAACTCGGCGGGTACGTCGGGCTCCGGGCGTTCGAGATGCCGCAGGTGTGCCCGGAGCACGTCAAGCGGACGGGCGACGGGGAGCACTATCGGCTGCGTGTGCCGAAGGGAAAGGACACCTCCGGCGGCGGTGGCAAGGAACGGGACGCCTACCTCCCCGAGTCGGTCGAGCGGGACTTACACCAGTACCAGCAGGAACACGACTTGCGGCCGAGTGATCCGTACGTCGACTTAACCGAGTCCGGCGTGCGCGCCGTCGTGAAACGTGTCGCGGAGCGTGCGGCCGAGGAAACGGGTGAGTCTGATTACCGCCACGTCTCGAGTCACGACTTGCGTCGGCGGTTCGCGCAGCGTCTCTTAGTGGACGAACAAATGAACCCCCGCGTGGTGATGGCGGTGGGTGGGTGGGATTCGTTCCAGGCGATCGAGCCGTACCTCAATTCACCGAGTGAGTCTGTCGTTAACTCGGCGTTCGACACCGCAGACGTCGGCGTGTAACTCTCTCACCCGCAAATATTCCACCCAAGAAAGTGTTTGTGGATTAATGCCATTGCCAATACTCCTTTCATCAAGGATGCTGATGTAGTTTTATGGCTCAGTGCTCGGTGTGTGGGACGGAGGTTGGCCTTGCCTCCGGCTATGAATGCAATTTCTGTCATAGAACCCACTGCTCCGATCACAGGCTCCCCGAAAACCACTACTGCGCAGGCCCTGGTTCAGGTAGGTCTAGGAACGTTACGGACGATGAAGCCACCGAGGAGGCCTTTGAAAATCTCTCTAGCTCGGCTCACACAACAGTGGGAGAGGATACCGAATCAGGCGGCGGTCTTATACAATGGGTCTATCTCTTGGTCTTTTTTGCGGCTATCATTGGGGTGTTAGCGGGTATAGTAGTCGCTGGTTCTGCTCTAATTGGGCCGGCGGGTTCTGTAGTAGATGGTATTTCAGAGGGTGTCGATGACATAGCCGCAGGTATTGATAGCGCCCAAAGTGGTCCGGACCCACTCTCAACTCACCGAGCGGAGCAATTGATTCATCAAGAGGTTAACGAACGCAGGAGTGCGCACGGTGTTCCAAATGTCACCTGGAGCGATCCACTAGCGAGCGAGGCGTTTGACCACTCCTATGATATGGAGGAACGCGACTATTATGCTCACACATCACCGGAGGGGGTCACGTTCCAAGAGAGATTTAGTATGAATTGCCGCGCTGGTGAGAACATCATGCGGACCCTCTGGCGTGAAGATGTGACTGTTCAGGGCGACACCGAGCGCATTACGAGCGAGGAGCAGCTCGCGGAGCACGTTGTTGATGCTTGGATGGGGTCGGAGGGCCACCGAGAAAACCTGCTCAACCCGAACTTCTCTGTTGAGGGGATTGCCGTGGTTTCCGATGGACGTGAGATTCACGTGACACAGATTCTCTGTGGTGCATAATTGAAGCCGCTCTCATTGGGGCGTGCCGTCGATCGCTCCGGCGCGTCACACTGTTGCGCGTGTTCCTAGTGTGGTTGTAGGCGCCGAGGGCCACCCGCAGGCAGGCAGCGTTTACCTTAGGTGAATCGCAAGAGTGCGAGACGAGACTCCCGGCGGTCCGTCTCTCTTTTTTATAGGGGAAGGGGGTTACGTTTAGCAATAGAGTGTAGGCCCCGAGCGGTCTGTGTGTATGTATGTATTCAGCAGCGTTCTCTCTCGGTATTTTCTGCTGTTACGTGCGTTGCTAGACTGTTGTAGGCTCCGAACCCGTATGTGTACGCGCGCCAGCTCGCCACGGCGTACTCGAGCTGGCGAGTGTCGCCGCTCCCGTCCACTCTCCTACCTTCCCCCAGTATCGTGTGTTTGAACATACTATGCAGCGTGGGGCGGACGGACGACGGACGACGGACGTCGCGCTTGCTTGCGATTCGTTGGGTGAGATTGTCCACCGACACTATCGCCCTCGAGTGTCGGCGTGTCCGGCTCCCTGGTGGGTGGACACTCCTCGACGGTGATACTCTCGCGTGTTCGTTCGTAGTATACAGTGGTGGGTGAGTGGTGAGTACGCATCCACCTCCGCGCTTGCTTGCGATTTGATGATTGAATTTGTTTACTCCTCATTCACGTGTTTGTGTGTACTGTGCACCGCGGAGTGGATGGCGGAAGTACGAACAACTCCGCGCCCTCTTGCGATTCGTCCCTCTGATTTTTCCACAACAAATATTGCCGGTATGTGCTGGCGTTTGCGGTGTGGGTCGGTGCGTCACCAGTTGAGCTTTCTCTCGCTGTATGCGTGTTTATAATGTATACCCTATTGCCCTAACTTGTGGTGGCGACTTGTCGCTCCGCCTTCTTGCGATTCGCCCGTCTTGTTTCCCAAGTGGGGTTTGCGTGTCTCATTCTTCGGCGCGCCAATGCTCGCCACCGAAACGACTAGGTAGGAGCGCGGTGTAAGTGAATCATGGCCGACGACCGGGGCCAACCCTGTCCGTTCTGCGATCGCGAGCCGGCCGAGCTCCCGTACCATCTCCGGGAGGATTGCGACGAACTCCCGGAGCTCGATACCGAGAGGGTATACTAGCGCCCTCGGTCGATTTTTCAAAACCTGGGGAACGGCCGACTCGCGGCCGGAGCGGCCGGCGTGCTAGTGCCGTGGCTCGCGGCCGTGGCGTTCCGTCGCCCGTCCCGGCGTCAATCGGCGGTGTCGGGGGGTGGGTCGTCGGCCGTCGCGGCGTCCCACGCCCAGGTCGAACCGTCGCCTGGGGTCGTCGAGGGTGCGTCCTCGGTGTCGGTCGGGTGTGTCGGCGGTTGAATCGCCAACGACCACCTACTAGAGTCACATAGGCGGTCGTTGGTGGTTTCACCGAGGGCCACCTGCGCGTCGCTCGCGCCGTGACACCGCCAGACGTCGGCGCCGTGTTCGCCTGCGCGCTCCCGTCGTTCCGTAACCCCGTCGCCCTCGAGCCGCCCCAGCGTCTCGCGAACGTGCTCTTTGGTGCACCCTGCGGCGTCGGCGAGCTCGCGAACCGTCGCACTGGGGCGGTCCGCGAGTGCGTCGACGACGGCGCGCTGGGTGTCGGTCGCGAGCCACTCGACACCCGGAACCTGCGCGTCGACGAACCCGGCGGGCGCGGCGTCCGTGTGGATGTACACGACGGCACTACTGTCGGGGTCGTCGGGGTTCCGGGCGTACCGCCCCGCCGCTTGTGCGACGTGATTCTCGCGAACGCTGGCGAGCACTGCGGCGGCGGTGTCGGCGTCGGCGCCGTCGAACGCCCGTCCCTTCTCCCGGACGGTCTCGCCGTCGTCGGTCTCGGTGGTCGCCGGCGTCGCGTCGAGCCCCAACTCCGCGAGCACGTCGAGAATCATGCCGTCGCCTGGGTCCATGCAGCCATACACGTACCCGAGCGATTCGTCGGCGAACTCGTTCCGCGACTTCTCGTTTCCGTAGTGCATGGTCTCGGCGCCCTCGACGCCGGCGTCCTCGAGAATCCCCCGAATCGCCGGCTCGACTTGCCGAGTCGTGACGGCCGTCGAGAGGTCGCCGCCCTCGTGCTCGCGAATCCGTTCGACCACCGCGCGAACCCGGTCGTCGTTCATCCACTCGCGCGCCTTGCCGCCGGAGCGCGGTCGCGTCGCGTCGCCCACCTGGACGGTGGTCAACCCACGTTCGTACCGGCGCCACAGCGCGCGCTCCTCGGCGTCGAGCACGGCGTCGCGGTCGCTCTTGCCGAGCTCCGCCCCCGCGTTCAGTTGCCACATTGGCATACTCGGGTGTGCGTCGAGTCCGAGCACGGCGCGCGCCTGCGAAAAGTCGGGAACGTTCCGAACCGCGCGGACGGTGAACCCGTCGTCAATCACGACGGACAGCCACGTGCCGCCGTAGCCGTCGCGGTCGGCGTCGAGTCGCGGCGGTTGGTGGCGAACCGTCGCGCTCCGCCGGCCGGTTTCATCGGCGTCTTCCCACCGCAGCGCCTGCCAGATGGCGCGCGTCAGGTCGGGAGCGAGCGCGTGCGCGTCGGGGTCGTCGAGATACCATTCCTGCGGCGGGTCGCGCCCGAGCCGGTCCTCGAGGGCGTCCCGTTCCGTCGCGGCGTCCGTCGCCGTCCCGTCGTGGGTGGCGAGCCCCACGAACTCCTCCCAGGTCGTCACTGGGGCGTCGACCGCCCGGAGGTACGCGGAGACAATGCTCCGAACCCGGCCCGTCTCGGCGTCCGGCCCGCCGCTATCACTGAATTGCACTCGGTAGTCCGGTTGTTCGTCGACCACCGTGTTCGTATGCTGGCGGAGTGACGGGACGTAGGCGAACGGGTGGGTGGCGTGCACGACGTCGGCGGTCGGCTCGCCGTCGTCGTCGCGGGGAACGCCGTCCCACTGCGCGATAGCCTCGCACTCGCCGTCCTCGCGGCAGGGGAGCTCCTCGAGCCCCTGGTCGTTGTGCTCGCGAGCGAGTGCGTGCGCCGTCGAGAAGGGGAGACTCTTGTAGTCACATAGCCGGTCGAAGTATTCGCTGGCGGGCGTGCCGTTCACTGTCACCGGCGTTTCCGGCGCGTCCTCGGCGTCGGGGTCCTCGGCGGGGTCATGGTCGCCACCGGCGAGCGCGCAGGCTTCCCGCCGCCCCTTCAGGACTCGCCCCCGAACGCCGCTCGCCTGCGCGGTGGCGCTGGCGGCTTCGTCGCGGGCGTCGCGGGTGGCGTGTAGGTGCACGACGGGCGCCCCGCCGGTGACACCCGTCCGGCGGAGCCACGGCTCGGTCGCGACGGTGTGGGACTTGCCGAGGGCGGTCGGCGCGTCGAGCACGGTCGCGTTCCCCGCCCGGAGCTCGCGGAACACCGCGTCGCGGAGCCGGTCGCGGGCGTCGGCCGTCGTCGGCCATTCAACCCCCCGCTTGCGTGCCGCGCGTCGCCGTTCCTCCGGCTCGAGTGCGTCGAGTCGGCCGACCGGGAGTGCGGCCGTGGGGTCGGCGTCCTCGGTGGGTTCGTACTGGGGAATCTCGGCGCCACGGTCGCGTGCCGCCTCAATGGCGTCGAACCAATCCCCACCGTCGAGAGTGTCCCACGGCCGGCGGTTGATGTTCTCCTCGGCCGCTATCAGCCCCAGCACGCCGAACTTCTCCCCCTCCCTGTGATCGTAGAATACCCCCACGCCGTTGTAGTGTAGACTCTCGCCACTTTCGCTTGTGCGGTATCTGGGGTCCCACGTCGTCCACCCCGTCGAGTCCTCGCCGGTTTCACTCGCGCGGAGTCGGACGTCGGACGGCTCGAGGTCGTCGACGGCCTTGAGCACGTCCTTGACGTCGGCGGTGGTCTCGTCGGCCGTCGTCGCCGTGGGGTCGTGGTCCTCGAGGTCACTGTCGGCGTCGGTGTCGTGCTCGACGGGCTCGCGGTCCTCGTACCCGTTCGCTTGGAGTATCGCCCGCAGCGCGTCGGCGTCCCACTCGGCGAGTGCGCGCGGCGTGCCGTCGACGTGTTCGCCCGTCGCGACGTTCACGTGCTTGTTCGCGTAGATTTCGACGGTCGGGGGCGAGTCGTTCGCCCCCCACGGCTCGGTGTCGAGGTCGAACGTGGCTTGCCCCTTCCCGTCAATCGGGAGCTCGCCACGGTAGTAGGCGTGCACCCCGGCGCCAGAGGTCGAAACGTCGGCGTAGGTCCAACCCAGGTGCTCTAGAATCGCCACAAAGCCAGGGTGGACGTCGCCCGTCTCGGGGTCGCGAACGTCGTCGCCGTCGACGAACGCATACGGGTCACTCTCGCGCTGGATGAACACCCGGCCGTCGAGTCGGTGGTCCTCCTCGGCGAGTGCGACGGTCTCGCCGTCGACGTAATGCTCCGATAGCCCCCACTTCCAGCGCGCGTCCGTCTCGGCGTCGGCGTCGGGGTGGTCGCGGTCGCCCCACGGCGCGAACGGGAGCTTTCCCTTCCGGCCCATCCACTGCTCGACGCCGAGCAACTCGGGCGGATAGGTGTCGGTCTCGGTGGTAGCAAAGTCCGCAGATTCCCAACCCCCTGCGCCGGGAGTGTCGCGGCCGTCACTCCCGCTATTCGTACCGTCCTCGGGCGTTTTCGGCGCCTCAACCCCCGGGGTTGCGTCGCCGGAACCGGGCTCCGCGAGCGTGTACTCGGTGAACCGGCCGCCGCCGTCGCACTCGACGAGCTCGCCCTCGGCGATGGCCCTCTCGAGGAGTGCCGCCGCCTTGTCTGGCGAGACATTGATTCGTTCCTCGAGCGCGGCGGTGAGCTCGCCGTGCGTCGGAGGGGCGACGTCGTCGAGGAGCGCGCGCCACCCGTCGCGGTCGACGGGCGCCGTCATGCCGGAACACCCCGTCGAACCACCGGCGTGTGCCGGCACTTACTGATACTGCGAGGACGAGACGGCGTTCGTCAACGTCGTCCGACAGCTCGCGGCGGCCGACGGCGAGGAGCTCAACGCCTCGAACCCGAGCGCGAAGGTCAACCTCGACCCGAAGGGCGTCAGCAGCGACGTGACCATCCGGTGTGCGGTCGCGCTGCCGGTGATCAGCGAGGACGGCCCCCACGTCTCGATCCGCAAGCAGGCACCCGAGGCGATGACGCCCGTCGAGCTGATCGAGGCGGGCTCGATCGCACCGGAGCTGGTGGCGTTGCTCTGGCAGCTCTACGAGCACCGCTGCGTCGTGTTGTTCTCGGGCCCGACCGGCGCCGGGAAGACGACGCTCATGAACGCCCACATGCCGTTCGTGCGCTTCGAGGACCGGCCCATCTCGATCGACGAGGGCTCCCGCGAGGTCCGGATGCCACACGAGACTGGCGTCTCGCTGACGACGCGGGACCACGAGGACGACTACAAGCGCGTGACGATGGCCGACCTCATGACGGAGTGCAACTATCTGAATCCCGATCTGGAGGTCATCGCCGAGATCAACACGCCCGCGTCCTTCGAGACGTTCGGCGAGACGCTGAACACGGGCCACGGGCTCGTCGGCACGACGCACGCCGAGGACGTCCAGAAGCTCGTCAACCGCGTCGTCGAGCAGGGCCTCCCGCCCTACCTGCTTCGCGAGATCGACCTCGTGGTCTTCCCGAAGCACGTCGACGGCGAGCGCTACGTGGGCGAGGTGATCGAGTTCCTCGGTGCCGAGGAGTACGAGGCCGTCGGCGGCGTCTGCGGCGCGATCGAGAAGGGCGGCTCGACCGTGTACTGGAACCGGGTCGCCCACCGCGATCCCACGGGGACCTTCCAGTTCAACTACGACCACCCCGCGCTGCCGGTCGAGGAGGGCGGCGGCGCCGAGGGCGACGACCCGATCGGCGAACGCCTGGAGATCTCGGCGTTCGCCGGCCCGGGTGCAGGCGAGGACAGCGACGGGATGACGACACTCTCCGAGAACGCGGGTTGGGAGGATTCCGCCGACGGCTCGGATCGTGACACCCCTGCTGGCGAGCCCGATCGACCCGGCGGTTCCGTTGCCGGGGCCGACGGCGGCCAGCGCCGGCCAACCTGTACCATGCGCGCGTTCCACCGCATCGCCGAGCGGACCGACCGTCCCGTCCAGGCGGTCGAGGCGGAGTTCCACCGCAAGCTCCGGTACGTCCGGTACCTCGAGCGGGAGGGCCTGGAGGACTTCGAGGCGCTGTTTTCGTTCGTCGCCGACCTCGAGACCAACGAGGCCGCCACCGTCGAGCGGCTCCGCCGGAGGGGCGAGCCGTGACCGGGGCGACCAGCGACGGGACGCGAGTCCCGGACGCGGAGGGTGGCGCCGACGCAGGCACTGTCGGGCTCTCGGTCCTCGACCGGGCACTGTACGCGCTGTTCTCCGGCCACGCCGACAGCGGCCGGCACGAGCGCGATCGCGCGGCCTACCGCGGGACGGATATCTCGACGAGCTTCGGGGTCTTCCTGGCTCGCGTCTACGGCGTCTCGTGGCTCGTGTTCCTCGTGGTCGTCGCGCTGTCGGCGATCGTAATCGCGGCCCTCGTCCCCGAGTACCTCGCAGCGACGAGGGCGGCGCTGCCTGCCGGCGGGGCGGGGGTAGCGGCAGTCGTGCTCGCGGTGCCCATCGGCGCGCTCGCGAAGCGGGGAACGATCCGCTTCGGCGGCCGCTACCTCCGGCTCCAGGCGGCCGCACGCCGCTCGAACATCGAACGGACGCTCCCCGGTGCCGTTCGATACCTCCGCGTGCTCTCGACGGGCAGCGACGGGCTCCAGGGGATGCTCCGCAAGGTGGCCAACAACCGCGAGGCCTACGGCGAGACCGCCGTGGCCTTTCGCACCGCGTTGAACAAGGCATCACTCACCGGGAGTCTCGGCGAGGGGCTCCGGATCGTCGCCCGCGACACGCCCTCCCGGGACACACTCGCCCCGTTCCTCCTGAAGTTCCGCGAGCACGCCAGCCAGGGCCAGGACGAGCTGACATCCTACCTCCGGATGGAGGCGCGGATGCTCTCCCATCGCCAGTCCCGGACCCGAGAGCGCCGTCGGGACTTCCTGGAGTTGCTCGCCGAGCTGTTCATCGTGATGCTCGTGTTGCCCGCACTGTTGGTGATCGTCGTCTCGGTGCTGTCGGTGCTGTCCTCGGGGCTCTCGGGCACCATTTCGACGCCAGCCGGTGCGATCACGTTGCGGGCGCTGATCGTCTACAGCGCCGCCGCGCTCGTCCTGCTCATCGGTCTCGGCGCAGCGATGGCGGTCGAGAGTCTCCGCCCGCCGGGCCAGACCCGCCGGTACGAGCGTCCGGCCTCGACCGTTGGAGCGCTCCGGTCGGCGGGCTCGAACCCGGCTTGCACTGTCGTTCCCGCGATCCCGCTGGCCGTCGGCGTCGGTATCGTCCTGTATTCCGTCGGCGTCGGAGCGCTCAACGCAGTGTTGCTGGGCTACGCCACCGGCGCGATCCCCGTCGGCGTCGTCTCGGTGCGGCGCTCGCGGCTCGACGACGCGAAGGACCGCGAGATCAAGGACTTCGTCCACGCGGTCTCGGGCCACGTCGCCCTCGGCCGACCGTTCTCGGAGGCGGTCGCCGTCGTCGCGAAGGAGGTCGACCTCGGCCCGCTGAACGCAGACGTCGCCGACCTCGCGTTCAACGCCCGGCTCACGACGCACGACGGCGACCTGCGCCGGGCGGCACTCGATCGCTTCGTCGAGCGGGTGGGGACGCCCCTGGCCGAGCAGTCCATCGGCCTGGTCACCGGCGCGCTCGACGCCGGCGGCGACGTCGAGAACGTCTTCGACGCGCTCCAGACCGAGGTCGGGCGACTCCACCACGAGAAGCAGGCGCTGCGCTCGGCGATGCAGGTCTACGTCGCGGTGGGGTGGACCACTGCGCTGTTGATCGTGGGGATCACGATCGCGGTCAACAGCTACGTGATCGACGGCTTCACGCAGCTCTCGGCGGTCGCGGAGGCCGACGCCTCGATCGGGTTCGACGCTGGCGCCGCGGACCTCGACGCCATCCGGTTCCGCTTCTACCTCGTCGCCCAGTGTACGCTCCTCTCCTGTGGCTGGTTCGCCGGCGTCGCGAACCGCGGTCGCTACGAGGCACTCCTGCACTCCGGACTGCTCGTGGTGCTTGGCTACCTGATCTTCCGCGGGGTGGGGATGGCGTGATCGGCTCCCGCGAGCGCGCCTCGGATCGGCGGGAACGTCGGCGAGCGCAGGCCCACGTCGTCGGCGTCAGCCTGATGGTCGGGGTCACGGTACTCGCGCTGGCCGGCCTGACCGTCGCCATCGGGACCGTCGTCGAGTCCACCGCCGACGACGCCGAGGCGGATCGGGTCGCCGACGGGCTGGCGATCGTCGCGGACCCCGGCGACGTCGTCGGGACCGCCGAGGCCCACCTCCGGTTCGGTGACGGCCGGTTGCGCACCGACGAGCGGACGATCCGGCTCGTCGATCCGACGAACGACTCCGTCGTCGAGCGGATCGACTCGGACGTCCTCGTCTACTCCGTCGGGGAGAACCGGGTGATCGGCGGGAACGGGGCCGTGCTCCAGGGCCGCGGGGGCGGCGCGTCGATGGTGACTCGCCCGTCGATCGTCGCAGACCGGGACGCTGGTTCCGTCCTCTTGCTCGGGGTTCCGGAGGTCGACGCGCCCGACACCTCGATCTCGACGGACACGAGCAGTCGCCTGACGCTCCGTGCCACCGTCCAGCACCGCCGCGTCGATCTCGGGGAGCGCCGCCTCCAGATCGCCGTCCAGACGGCGTACCCCGACGCGTGGAGCCGGTACTTCGAGGAGGCCGGTGCGACTGTCGTCGACCGTACGGCGCGGTTCGACCCGGACGCCGACGGCCCGCCGAGCGTCGTCGCGGCGTTCGAGGGCGAGCGGCAGACGTACGTGATCGTCCACGAGACCGACCTGGAGGTGATCTGATGAACGACGACGTGGCCGGCGACGGCTTCGCTCGGCCGCCCCCGTCGACGGCCGCCGCGGCGCCACGGGATCGGGCCGTCTCCGCGGTCGTCGGGAAGGCCCTCGAGGCAGCGATCGTGGTGCTCTACATCTCGCTGTTGATCGCGACGCTCTACGGCGGCGCGGTCCCGGAGTACCAGGAGACTGCCGGTGCGGAGGTCGGCGAGCGCGTCCTGGCCGAGGGCGTCCTCGCCGTCGGGGCGGCAGTGCCCGCCGACCACGCCGCGACTGCGACGGTCCGGCACGACCTCCCGCGGACGATCGACGGCGAGGCCTACCGGATCGTCGCGGCGAACGACTCGCTCACACTGGTGCACGAGGACGACCGCATCGGCGGGACCCAGCCGCTCGCACTCCCCGCCGACGTCCGGCGGGTCGAGGGCGAGTGGACGAGCACTGCCGACCAGCGCGTCGTCGTCGAGCGCGTGCCAGATGGCCGGATCGTCCGGCTCGCGGAGGGATCGCCGTGAGACGGGATCGTCGGGACCGCGGCCTCTCGACGCTGCTCTCGGTGGTCACCGCGATCACGGTGGTCACGATCACGCTGGCGGGGACGATGGTGCTCGTCGAGGACGCCTTCCGGGAGACCGCCCGCGGCGACGCCGAGCGGGCGGTCGCCGTCCAGGCCAGCGACCGGCTCGTCGCCGCCGACGGACCCATCGCCGCCGAACCGAACGTCCTCGACGCGGCCGAGCTCGCGAACCTCTCGGCGGCGGACCTGCGGGCCGTCGGCGCGTCCGAGCGGTTCGCGATAGCCGTTCGGGTCGACGACCGCACCGTCGCCAGCGTCGGCGATCCGGATGGCGGCACCACCGTCCGCCGGATCGCACTCGTGGCGACGCCGGAACGCGTCGAGCGGACACCCGCCCTCGACGGCAGCGCAGACCCCCGGGTGACGCTTCCCGTCCGCACCGACGCCGTCGCGATGACCGTCGAGCCGCCGCCGGGAACCACCGTCACGGCGGTTCGCTCGGGTGACCGGATGGTGCTCCGGAACGCCAGTGGCCTCTCCGGCGAGTTCCGGATCGACACGTCGCCCTTCCGCACGCTGGAGCTGGCCTTCGAGACGACCGGCCCGCTCGGAAGCGGCGACGTCACCGTCGGCTACGAGGCGACCCGCACCGAGCGGGTGACCCTCGCGGTGACTGTCGAGGACCGCGGCCGCCGCGAGGGGTCCGGAGGTGGTTCGGCGTGATCGGGTGGGATCGAGCGTCGCCGCGCCCACGATCCCGTCCCCCGCGGCGGGGATGCGGCGACGACTCCCGCGACCGCGGACAGCTCTCGATGCCGCTCATCGAGGCCGGCGTCGGGGTCATCCTGCTGCTCTCGCTGGCGGGCCTCCTGGCGCTGGGCTCGCCCGCACCCGCGCCGACGGATCCCCAGCTCGACGCGTACGCCAGCGACGTGGCGACGGTGCTGGCCGAGGAGCCCCCGCGCCACGGCGGTACGACCCGCGTCGACGAGGTCACCCGCTCGCCAGAGGCATTCGACCGCGAGGGGCCCGCGCTCGAGCGACGCGTCGACGCACTGCTGCCCGACAACCTCCTCTACCGCATCGAGACGCCCCACGGCGCCCTCGGCTTCGACCGCCCGGCGGCTGCGGAGGCGGGCGCGGCAAGGGTGACGACCCAGCACAGCGTCGTGCGCGTGGAGGTGTGGTATCCGTGAAGGGTGGTGGCAGCCTCGGTGCCGGTCCCGGGAACCCCGGGAGTGGTGGCGGGGACGCGGGCAGCCCGGGATCCGACGAGGAGGAGCAGCCACAACGTCGCCTCGCCGGCCGCCGGAGTCAGCTCGTCCTCGTCGCAGCGGGCGTGGCCGCAGTCGGCCTCCTCCCGATCGTCGTCGCGTACACCCAACTGGGCTACACCGGGGTCGCGGGCTCCGACCCCGCCGCAACGACGCCGACCGACGACGTCCTCGACGCACTCGAACGGGCGGCCTTCGAGGCGAGCGTCGACAGCCAGGCGCGCTCGCCCTGGAGCGAACGCGAGCGGGTCGCCAGCGACGTTGGTCGGCTGTTCGACGAGCGCGCGGCGGCGATCGAGTCGGCCGGCGTCGACCGCGAGCGGGCGCACGCGATCGACCGCAACGCCTCGCGGGCGGCTGCGGTCGCGAGCGAGGCGTGTCCTGGCGGTCCGAACCGGCAGTTCGGGCCCTGCGACGCGATCCAGGGCGTGGTCGTCCAGGAGCGCGGCGGGGAGACGCACGTCATCGCCATCGCGGTGGACGTCCGGACCGTCGTGGCGGACGGGACGTTCGATGGGACGTACGTGCTGGACGCGGGCCTGGGCAATCGGCGCTAGTCCTCTATCGGCGGCGTCCGCCGCGTCCGTCGCTCGTGGGGCCTCAGGGCCGCTACGCGATTCCACACGGCCCACACCGGCGCGTCCCGTCCGACACCGATTCCCACATCCTGGCCACGGGGTCGACCATTATTGGCCTCCGCGCGGCAACCTCTGCACATGACGACCTCCCCGGGACGGACCACCTTCCGCGTCGGCGTCGTCGGCTGTGGCTCACTCGGCCAGGGCATCGGCAAGCAGTTCCTCGCGGAGCCGACCGCGACCGTCCACGCGCTCGCCGACGTCAGTTCGGCGGCCCGATCGGCCGGCGGGGAGGTGCTCGACGTTCCCCCGACGCGGCGCTACGAGGACTACGAGTCGATGTTCGAAGACGAGTCCCTCGACGGGGTGGTGGTGGCGACGCCACACGCCTACCACCACGAGCAGGTCGCCGCGGCGCTGGAACTGGGCCTGCACGTCCTCTGTGAGAAGCCCCTGGTCCTGACCGTCGAGGACGCCGTGGACCTCCGGGAGCGCGCGGTGGCCGCCGACCGGACGCTGATGGTGGGCTACCAGCGCCACCACGACAGCGCGTTCGTGCGGGCCCGGGAGCGATACCGGAACGCCGGGTCGAGTACTGACGTGGAGAGCGACGGGGACGCAACTGGCGACGACGGAGAAGCCGACGAACGCGAGGAGGGCGACGCCGCCGATCCCGCCGAGGCGGACGCGGATGCCGATGACGCTCCAGACGAGGCCCCGCCGGACATCGAGTTCGTCACCGCGGAGATCAGCCAGCCGTGGTTCGACCTCGCGGCCAAGACCTGGCGTGCGAAGCCCGATCTCAGCGGCGGTGGCTTCACCGTCGACACCGGCCGGCACGTCATCGACGCACTGCTGTGGGTGACCGGCCTCGAGCCGGTGGCCGTCGACGCGACGATGGCGTTCCGCGAGCCGGCCCTCGACGAGTGGGCGGACGTCCGGATCGACTTCGCGGAGGGCGTCTCCGCGCACGTCTCGCTGTACGGCGACGCCCCCGCGGTCGTCGAGCGCCACCACGTCGCCGACGACGCCGGCGCGGTGGAGATCGAGGGCCGCGGCTGGGGCGGACGGAGCATGCGGACCATCGATCCGGACGGCACCGTCCACGAGCCGCTGTTCGACCACGCCGGGGATCCCAACAAGGCCGAGGCGTTCCTCGAATCGGTGCGGGAGGGGACCGAGCCGCCGGCGACGGTCGAGGACGCGATCCGAGCCACGGCGGTGGTGGAGGCGGCCTACGCGTCGGCCGAGCGGAACGAGGTGGTGCCGGTCGACCTGCCCGATCTCGAGGACTGACGCCGGGAGATCGGTGCCGACCGCAGGCGTTGCTCGCCACCGCGACGGTCGCTCGTGCGAAATCGCTATGCGCGATCGCCCCTCACGTCCCGAGCGTGCCCTCCGACGACGGATCTCCGGTCGACGGCGTCCACAGGCGGACGGTCCTGCGCCGTGTTGGCGTCGGCGCGGCGACGCTGGCAGGCGTGACTGGTGCAGCCACACACGCCGGCGCGTCCCGGGGTGCCGTCGCCGGGAGCGCCGACTCCGGGGCGGCCCCCGCGGCCCGATCCAGCCCCGACGAGTTCCCCCGCGTCACCACCCGCGGTCACTTCGAGATCGACTGCTGGCACGGCGACCGGCTCGCAGACGGCCACGCGCCCACGGGCTACGAGACCGTCGGCGAGGTCCCGGGCTGGACCGCCGCGGGTGAGACGCCCGAGGCGGTCGTCGTCCCCGTCCACGGCTGGCTGACCACGGAGGCGGCGGCACCGGTCTACTTCTCGACCGTCGCGACCTCGCTCGCTCGCACCGGCTACGACCACCCCGTCGTGGGCTTCAGCTACGACGCCGACACGGCCCCCGGGCAGTGGTGGGCGGCGACCGACGTCGCCGAGCGCAACGGCGCGAAGCTCGCCGCCTTCCTCCGAGATTTCGCCGAGCGGAATCCCGGGACGACGCTCCGGCTCACTGGCCACTCCCTCGGCGCGCGGGTCGTCCTGTCCGCGATCGCGTCCCTCGACGACGCGGGGCGGCGGGACGTCGTCGCCTCGGCGTCGCTGCTCGGCGGCGCCGCGGACGACCACGCCGTCTCGACCGACGGCCAGTACGGCGGCGCGATCGAGCGGGCCGCGGGCCGCCTGGACAACTTCTGGATGGCCGGGGATCGGGTGCTCTCGTGGGCCTACACCGTCGCGGAGTACGACGCGGCCGTCGGCCAGGCGGGCTGTGCGGGCCCCCAGCCCGCGAACTACACCGACCACGACGTGTCCTACGTCCCCGATCACGGCTCCTACCACGAGCCCGGCGAGGGGTGTGTGCCCGCCGTCGTGGCAACCTTTTGAGGTCGGCACGACGCGAGGTGGTCTGCGCGAAGTGACGAGTTCGCAACGGAGTGGCGAGTTCGCACGGGAGCGACGTGTCCGCACCGTCGCGACCCGGTCGGCAGTGGCGGCTTACAGCTCGAATCGCTCCCCGTCGACCGCCAGCGGATCCTCGAAGGCCTCCTCGGGGTCGAAGTTGTGCGAGCAGTGGACGAGCCGGTAGTCCGCGGCGTCGAGTTCCTCTGCCATCGACACCCCGCCACGGCGGGTCATGTGCTTGGTTCCGAAGGTCCGGGGGACGCCCTCCGCGTCGTGGTGGTCGCCGCCTTTCGGGTGGTACTCGCAGTAGCTCGCCGGCACGATCGCGTCCGCGAGCAGGAGGTCGGCGTCGGCGAGGACCGCTCGCGAGCGCTCCGGGATCGCGAAGTTGGTATCGCCGGTGATCGCGAGCGCGGCCCCGGTCTCGGGGTCCTCGATCCGCAGGCCGTAGCACAGCAGCGGCGGGTGCTCGACCGGGACGAGGGTGACCTCGAAGCCACAGATCGCCACCGGCTCGTGGGGGTCGACGCCGTGGACGTCGACGGTGTCGAGGTAGTCATAGCGCGAGCGGGTCGTCTCGGCGACGGTCTCGCCGGTCACGGGATCGGTCTCGTTCGCGGCGTAGACCGGCATGTCCCGCACCAGCCGGTAGACGTTGCCCAGGCCGTCGAGGTGGTCGAAGTGGACGTGGGTGACTATCCCGGCGTCCGGGAGCGGGACGTCCTCCCGCAGGAACTGGTGGCGGAAGTCGGGGCTGAAGTCGACCAGGAGCGACTCGTCGGTGCGCTCGTTGCGAACGTGGACGGCGAAGCGCGTGCGCTCGACATCGAGTTCGCGGGCGCGACCGCAGGTCGGGCAGTCACAGCCCGGCGCCGGCGTGCCGATGGTGTCGCCCGTTCCCAGCAGCGTGACCTCCATCAGTTGTATCGTTTGGCTGGGGCGGGCTTACCTGCGGCGATTCGGTGCGATGGGCGATGCGTGGGTACGCTGGAATGGATCGCTCCGAAAGCCCCCGATCGCTCGACTGACCTCAGTCGCTGCGCTCCTCACGCCGGAAGACTCGCATGACTCGTCTTCCGAGCCCTCGCTCGCTCCCGGAAGTCGCTCGCGAGGACTCCGTTGCGGTGCTTGCTTCCTGACGCCAGTCGAGCGATCGGCCCCTTTCGTAGTCCCACCCACCGCGGCCTCGTCCTCCCCAGCCGCCTGCGCCGATAGACGGTCCTGCTCGCTCGCTTCGCTCGCTGCGCGGTCGCCGGCGCCGGAGGCGCCGGCTGCCCGAGGGACCTTCGGTCCCTCGATGGCTGCGACTATCGAGCCCTCGTTCGCTCGCGGTGCTCGCTCACGAGGACGCTGCTCGCCTCGTTCCACTCGGCTGCGCTGCTCGGCCCTCGCGCGCCGCACCGGAGGACTCGCTTCGCTCGTCCTCCGAGCCCTCGCTCGCTCCGCTCGCGAGGACGGCGGCACGAGAGCCGCCGCTTACCGCGCGCCGCCGCAGTCCACCGAACTCGCGAGACTTCAGCCTCCACTGTCGGGTGGGGCTGAGCGGGACCGGAGGTCCCGCGAGGTACGGAACATCTCCGATCTCCGGGATCCGGAGGCGAATGCAGTCAACACCGCGTGTATTGCCCCTCGCCTCACTCCTCGAGGACGTCCATCCGCTCGCGGACCCACTCCCCCGCCGCCTCCACGGCCTCCCGATCGGTCCCGGAGAGCTTCACCCGGACGTGGTCGCCGGGATAGCTCCCGACGACGACGTCGAAGCGCTCCCGCAGCGCGGCGATCCGATCGACGAGGTGGCTCTCGGGCTCGTCGACGGGCACCTCCCGCACGTACCGCTCGGGGCCGGTGAACGCGTCGGCCACCAGGGCGAACATCGCCTGCATCTCCTTGGGAACGCCGGGGAGGACGTAGACGTTCTCGACGACGCAGCCCGGCGCGACGCCGACCTCGTTGTGCAGCGGCGTCGCGTCGGCGGGCAGGTCGGTCGTGCCCGAGTCGAGGTCCGCCGCCGCGTAGCCGGCCTCCTTGACGAGCCAGTCCTCCGCGGCCTGGGAGTGCTCGACGTCGCGGCCCAGCGCGGCGGCGACGGCCTCCATCGTCAGGTCGTCGTGCGTCGGGCCGAGCCCGCCGGTGACGACGACGGCGTCGTAGGCCGCGCGGTACTCGTTGACGATCTGGGCGATGTCGGCGACGACGTCGGGCACCGTCGTCACCCGGGGGACGTCGACCCCGCGGTCGGTCAGCTCGGCGCAGAGCCACGTGGCGTTGGTGTTCGTGGTGTCGCCGGCGAGCAACTCGTCGCCGACGGTGACCACCGCGACCTCCATAGCCCCGCTTGCGTGGGCGGCGCCTAAAGCGTCGCGGGAACCGGCACCCCGGCGAGCGGCACCCGTTCGTGCAGCCGCGCGTGTTGCTGGCGCTGCAACACGGCTCTCGCCTTTTTGCTGTGCCGGTCCGAAGGACAACGTATGCAACCGACCGTCTCGACCCGAACGAGCCGCATCGCGGGCGGCGCGATGGTGCTGGCCGCCCTGCTGGCCGGCGTCCTCGCCTGGCCCGAGCTACCGGCCACGATGGACGTGCACTGGTCCGCCACCGGAGAGGCCAACGGGACGGCGCCGCGGCCGGTCGGCGTGCTCTTCGTGCCAGCGCTCGCCGCGCTCATGCTGGGCGTCTTCGCCGTGCTGCCCCGCATCGATCCCCTCGGGAAGAACGTCGAGACGTTCCGGGGATACTACGACGGGTTCGTCCTCCTGCTCGTGGCCTTCCTGACCGGCGTGCAGGCGCTTCTCCTCGCGGCGAACCTCGGCGTCGACGTCCCGATATCGCCGCTCGTGCTGGTCGCGACCGGGGCGTTCCTGGGCTACGTCGGCCTCCTGCTCCGCGAGGCCGAGCAGAACTGGTTCGTCGGCATCCGGACGCCCTGGACGCTCTCCAGCGAGGTCGTCTGGGAGCGCACGCACGCGCTGGCGGCACCGCTCTTCGTCCTCGCCGGCGTGGCGATGGCGGTTGGCGGGATCCTCGCGTGGCTGCTCGACGCGCCGGAGGTGGTCACGTGGGTCGTCGGTGGGGTGGTGGTCGTGGCGGCCTTCCTGCCGATGGCCTACTCCTACTACGTCTATCGGTCCCTGGACGGGCCCGAGGACAGCCCCGCGTAGTCTCCGGGCTCCCCGTGCATGGCCCCGGGCTGGTCAGCCCATCCCGGGCGGCGGGCGGTCCTCCTCGTCATCGTCGAGGTCGAGGTCGAGTCCCTGGGCGGCGCGCCAGCGCTGGATCTCGCGGATTTGCCGGCGGTAGTAGAGGAAGACGCCGACGCCGACCAGCGAGAGCACCGCGATCATCCCATAGAAGATGTACCAGTCGCGTTCGTGGTAGAAGCGCACGAGCAGCTCGTCGCCGTCGTCGACGCCGCTCCAGCGGATCCGCTGCTTGCCGTCGACGCTCTCCGTGTCGTACCCGCCGGGGGAGACGTCCGAGAGGACGAGGTCCCCGACGCGGTAGTTCGCCGGCAGCGTGAGGGTGTAGTTCCCGTCCGCGACCGCCGGCACGTGCACCTCCTTGTTGCGGCGGTCGCCGGTGAACGCGAAGCGCCCCGGCCCCTCCGGGAGCACCACCCGCGTCCGCCTGGCGCTCTGGGAGACGTCGATCGCCTCGGGACCGACGATCGTGCCGTTTGGATACTGGTAGCGGACGGCCCGGATGTCGACCGCGTGCGGCCGGGTGAACCCCCGCTCGGAGAGGGTCAGCTGCGTCCGGTTACCCGTGTAGATCGCGTGGTACTCCTCCTGCCCAAGGATCGAGCCGAGCAGGCCGCTCTGGGAGATCTCGATCTGGACGGCGACGTGCTCGGGCCACTCCTCGATCGTGGCGTTCTCCTCCCAGCTGTAGCTGCGGTTCTGGTCGAGTTCGTCGTTCGAGATCCCGACCCCGAACTGGCCGATGCAGCCCGTCAGGAGGAGCAGGGCGACCACGGCGAGGGTGGCGGCGACGCGACGGGGATCGAGCTCCGACATCGTTCCTCAGACGACGGCGCGCAACTCGGCGGGCAGGTACTCGCCGATGGCGGCGATGAGTCCGGGCGGGTCCGTGCCCTCCTTGCAGACGATCGAGTGCTCGAGCAGGCCCAGGCGCTCGACGGTGACGATGTCCTGGGCGTGGCCGGCGCGGTTGACGGTCGCGCGGACCTCCGAGCGGGTCGCGCTGTTGACGGTCACCCGCCCCGGGCCGCGTTGCCACTCGAAGAGGCGGTCGCGCTCGGCGTCCGCGAGCGCGGCGCGGACGGCGCCGTCGTGGGTCGTGGTCCGGCGCTCTCGCTCCCCTTCGCCGTCGGCGGATTCTCCCGCTTCCCCTCCCGGCACGGTGAACTGCATCGGCAGGTGCTGGACGAGCCCGAAGCGCTCGACGAGCTGTTCGGGATCCCCCGGGCCGAGGCCGATCGCCTCGGTGGGGATCCGGACCGACCGACCGGCGTCGAGGAGGAACCCGTCGTCGTCCCAGTGTTCCAGCGTCCCGGTGTAGGTCTCGCCGGGCTCGAAGGGCGCCGTCGGGTCCTCGGGTGGGCTTGCGTCGGGTACCTCCGCGCCGGAGTCTGGGACCGGAATCTCGCCGAACTCCTCTGCGAGGACGTTCCCCGCGGCGGTCTCGTCGGGTCCCGACAGCGTCACGACGGGGAAGTCGTCCTCCCGGACCACGATCTCGACGTCGGCCTCGAGGTCGCCGATGCGATCCTCGAGGAGCCCGCCGAGCCCGCGGAGCGTCCGCTCGCGAGCGTCGCCGCCGACGTAGAGCTTCCGGGCGAGGACGACCGACGTCGCCATTATGCGTCCTGACCCTCGATGTGGAGTTCGTCGCGAAGGCTCTCGATGCGGTCGTCCATCGCGTCGATCAGCCGGTCGTTGTCCATCGTCTCCAGCGGCGAGCCACACTCGGGGCACTCGAAGCCGAAGTCCATCGCCTCGCCGAACTCGAAGCGGATCGAGCAGACCTCACAGAGGTAGAACTCGTGGTCGCGCTCGTAGCCCCGTCGCTCCGCCAGGGCCTCCTGGAGCCGGTAGAGTTCCTCCTCTAAGTTCTCGGGGATGTTGTCGTACTGGAAGGTCCAGAGGTAGGTCAGCCAGCCGGAGTCCTCGTCCCGGAGCCGGCGGTAGCTCGCGAGGTCGTTCTCGTAGAGGATGAACAGCGCACGCCGGACGTCGTTGAGCTCCATGTCCAGCTCCTCGGCGAGCTCCTCGTCGGTCACCTCCCCGTCGGGCGGGGCGGCGGCGACGGGCATGCCCTTCGGCCCGACCAGCTCGTGGAGGTACTTCTGGATGACCGGATCCTCGAGCAGCTCCTCAAAAGCCATTGGTGGATTTTCGGGGCGTGCGGCGTTTAAACCCACCGGAGCCCCGTTGCGCGTGACGCCGTAGCGAGACGCCCGGGCGAACGGTCCCACCGCAGGCCGTCGTGGGTCCTCCCCCGGTCGTATCACTCCCCGTCGCCGTCGACCTCCTCCACCAGCTTCCCCTCCGCCTTCGGCACGACCGCCCGCTCGGCACCTTTCCACTCCCGGTCCAGCGCACGCCCCTCGAACAGCCTGTCCAGGAAGACCCCCAGCGCCGCGACCTCGGAGTGGGGCTGGTTCGTCACGCCGACGTTCCAGTCCGCATGCTCGTAGGCGTCCCAGGGGACCTTCTCCGCTCCCACGACGACGAGCAGCGGCTCCTCGCGGTGGGCCGCCCGGACCTCCTCCTCGACGGTCTGGACGGGCTCGCCGTACATCGTGAGGTGGGCGATCGAGCCCTCCCACTCCTCGAGGATCGAGACGGTCCGCCCCGTCGACTCGACGGCGAACGGTCCGCCGAAGCGCCCGGTGACGTCGCTGGCGGTCTCGACGGCGTCCGTGGCGTTCTCGGGGAGGAGGACGCGGTCGGCACCGAGTGCGCGGGCCGTCAACGCGACGTGGGTCGTCATCCGGTCGTCGCGGCCCGGCCGGTGGCCGAGTCGGAGCACCGCGACCTCGGGCTCGCCCTGCATGGGCGACGTGACGTGGCGAGCCGGGTAGGGTGTTTCGGAGTCGCGGGCGGTGGTCGTCGGTCGCGCAGCCAGGGTCCGGGATCAGCCAAAGAGCTCCGCGGTCGGGAACGTGGTGGCGGTCTCGACGAATCGTCCGTCGACCTCGCTGGAGAAGCGCTGGTCGCCCGTGCTCTGTCGGACCTCCTCCAGCCAGGTATCGATCGGCGCGGCCTCGAGTGCGGCCTCGTCCCGGAATGCGATCACCTCGACCAGGTCGGTCTGCTCGCCCTCGATCACGACGCTGCCGCCCCTGGCGACTGCGCCCCGGAACTGCGAGCGGCCCCGGTCGGTCTCTTTGTCGGGGTCCTCGATGGTGATGCCGGACTGGTGGCCGGTCCCCAGACGGTCGACCGCGCCCGCGGCACCGGGACGGTCGTCGTCGAGCCAGGAGGAGTCGCTCGCGGCCCGGTCGACGACGGACGCCACCCACCCCGGCGCGGGATCGTCGATCGGCAAGCCGTCCTCGAGAACGCCGGTCCGTTCGATCGCGAGCCCGTCTCGGAGGCCCAGGCGCGACCCTCCCTCCTCGAACTCGTAGATGGTGACGTCACCCTGTTCGCCGGACGCGGAGAGTTCAGGGCCCACCGTTTCGATGCCCTCGACGACCGCGTCCGCGTCGAAGTCCCCTTCCCAGACTGCGTACTGGTCGACGGGGCCCGTTCCGGCGGTGTCGATCTCCGCGAACCGCCCGACGTCGTCGACGTCGATCTGTGGCGCCACGAGCGACTGGTCGGCGAGCTGGTCGCGGACGCCCGCCTCCGTGACCTCGGCGTCGGTGTCGAGGATCGCCGCCGGCGCCACGCCCCGAACGAGGTACCCGGCGAGGTCGGCGTCGGCCTCCGCCGGGGCCAGCGCCCAATCGATCGGGACGCCGATGCGATCCGTCGGGGGCCCACCGCCCCCACCGTCCGAGAGCACCGAGCAGCCCGCGAGGGCCCCGACGCCGGCGGCGGAGGCGGCCGCGAGGAACGATCGTCGGTTCACCTGCGAGGGTGGACACGCGGCCGAAAAGAATCCTCCGACGTGTCGCGGACACCCGGATCGAACGCACCGTGGACGACCACGCGACCGGACGTTCGACGCACCCGTCGGGGGGAGTATCCCTGCGAGGCGGCCCGATCGTCACCCCCACGTCCTCGGGAATCGGCGCCGTCACCCGCGGGCGCAGCGGCGGGTTCGAGTTCGCCGGCTACCAGCGGGAGACGCTCGCCGACGCGATCAGAGTGGCCCCGCGCAGCCGGCGCTCGCGGGCTGCAGGACGTGCCGGAGTCTCCCGACGGCGAGGTCACGATTGGCGTTCCAGCGTGACCTCGACGAACTGGTCGTCCTGGTCCGTCGCGACCACCTGCAGGTCGGTTCGCTCCTCGACGACTTCGTACTCGCCGTCGACGTCGGCGGCCGCCGCACGATCGGCGCTGGTGAAGTGGTAGACGTCCGTCCCCCGCAGGGTGTCACCGTCGAAGAGCGTCGTCGACCCCCTGGCGTCGAGCCCTGGCAGCTCGGGCTCGTCGAGTGGCGGCGCGCCGTCGGGATCGTCCGTCGCGAGCCGGGTACTGAAGCCGTCGGGCAACCGATCGGCGACGGCGGCGACGGGGTCCACGGCCTCGAGCAGGCCCGCTCGCTCGCCGCGGAACGTCTCGAGGATCACCGCCGGCGCGCCACGGGTGCTCGTGGCTGCGCGAACCCAGACGACCGCACCGTCGTCGACGAGCAGCCAGGCCTCCTCGCCGCCGTCCCGACGAAGGATCGCGAACTCGCCGTCGTCCTCCAGCCGGCGGAGCCCGGCGGCGGAGAGAGCTTCGACGACCGGTTCGCGCTCGAACTCGCCGAGCGTGACGCCATAGAGCGAGGGCATCGGCTCGCCGGTGGCGAAGACGTCGACGTCCATCTCGACGTCGCCCTCCTCCAGGCCACTGTCCCGGGGGACTACCCCCTCGAGCCGTGAGGCGAGGACTCCCTCGGGAAGCGCGGACCGCTGCTCGCGCATCCGGCCGACGTGGCTGATCCGGACGCTGTAGTCACCGCGGACGTCGTAGGGGTGGGTGCCGAACGCGAGCCAGTCGCCGACGCGGCCCAGCCCGCCGGCGTCGTCACCGCCGCCCCCCGACCCCGGGAGGGCGGAGCACCCCGCCACTGCCGCACTCGCCGCGGTCGCTGTGCCCAGCAGGAACGACCTTCTATCCATGCCCCGCGAACTGGAACCAAGCCGGAAGTATCCACCGGTTCGGTCGTCGGACGCCCCAGCGGGTGTTTTCCATGGCGGCCCCGTAGGCCGTGGCGTGCCCCACGCCGGCCCGCTCCCGGACGTCACAGCGCTCGGCGAGTTCACCTACCTCGCGACGGAGGTCGTCTTCGGCGCGATCGCTATCGCGTTGCTCTATCGCGCCGACGCCCTCCGCCGGGCAGGCCTGACCATCGCCGTGCTCTACCCGGTGGCCTACCTCTGGGACTGGTACACGCTCCACGTCGGCGTGTTCGCAATCGAGCAGCGCACCGGCCTCGTACTGCTGGGCATCCCGATGGAGGAGCACCTCTTCATCGTCGTCGTGCCGGCGCTGGTGATCGGGGTGTACGAGACGCTCTTCGGCGAGGCGGGGCTGTTCGCCGATTCCGGGAGTGTCGAGCGCGAGCCGTGACCACGGGGGACGAGCGCCGCTCGCGCTCGGCCTGGCCGGAGTCACGGCGACCACCGCCGCGACACCGCCTCGCGAGTCGCCCGCTCGAGGCGAATTCTGGACCCGCTCCCACGACTCCACACGAGCGACCCGTGGTGGCGGTCACCCCCGATGCGCCGATCGCCGTCGTTGTGGTGGTCGCTGCCGTGTGATGGGCGCCCCGGTGAGGAGCTGTGTGGACGCCACCCGGCCCGTCGGTGTCAGTACGGGAGGTCCTCGAGCGCGATCGTCCTCGTCGCGACGCCGACGGCGCCGTCGGCCTCGACGTCCACCTCCCAGCCCTCCGCCTCGAAGACGGCCCGGTAGGAGAACAGTTCGTCTTCGATCGCCGACCGGTCGAACTCCGGGAAGTACAGGACGAAGCGCTCGCCGTAGCGGTCGGTACCGACGTCTATGGAGCGACCCGTCACGGTCCACCCACTGAACGTCTCCGCAGCCCGGTCTCCGATTTCGTGGGCCGGACTCGCGCGGACTCGCAGGTGCGTGAACGCCGCGGTGGGCACCCGGTCGGCGACGGTCTGTACCTCGCCGAGCTGGTCGTAGAGCGGGCGGCTCGACCCCCCGATCGGCTCGACGATCCCTTCGATCCGACTCCGGTCCTCGGCCGTCGGCGGGCCGACGGCCGCCACGGCGAGCAGTCGCGTGTCCCCCACGCCGAGCCAGTACCCGGATTCGAGCGGGAGGAACGTGTACTCCCCGACGGTCGTGCGCTCGACGGACGCGGCCACGGCGACCGACTCTTCGACGCTGGCGAGATCGACCTCGCGTTCGATGAGGACGTACGGCCACGTCGAGACCGACGTCGCGTCGGCGTCGACGGCGATCACTCGATCGGCGGAGCGCGTCTCGATTCCGAGGTCAGACGGCAGCTCCCGCTGGAGAAAGTCCGCCTGCGAGCCGAGATCGTCGGCCCTCTCCTGGATCTCCTGGGGGTGCGTGACGCTCGCCGTGTAGCTGTCGGCCGGATCGGCGTTGACCCGATCGAAGGGGACGAACCAGCGACCGAGTTCGTCGAGGCGTCGATCCACACCCTCGAAGGGTCGTCGGACGGCGGGTTCCCCACCGGCGCCTTGCCCGTCGGGGGATCGTCCATCCTGGGACTGCCCATCGGGGGGCGAACTGCCGTCACCGTCGCTCCCGATTCCGGTACAGCCGGCCAGCGCGGGTACCCCCACTGCAGCGAGGAACGTTCGCCGTCGCATGGGGCGGAATAAACCCCGCGACGGATACCGTTTTCGATGGTGTTGCTCCCGGCCCCAGGCCCACCGCCCGGTGCTCCCCGCGAGGCACCCCCGGATCGCCCGGTATCGCCGGGTGTCGGCCCCGCCGGGCGTCGTCTACCGGTCGGGCTCACTCGGGTCCACTGTGACCCCCTCCGCCGCCGCGGCGTCCGCCCACGCCCACTCGAAGAGCCCGTCTGGCTCCACGTCGCGAACCCACTCCAGGGACGCCCCGGTCTCGGGACTGTCCGGCGCGAAGCGGTTGCAGCCCGCCGGGATCGTCGCGTCGCTGTAGGTGCCGATCTCGCGGGCCCGCTGGGCGATCTCGTGTTTGTCCCACGCCAGCAGTGGCCGGTGTATCGGCAGCTCGGTCGCGGCCGAGGTCACGGCGAGGTTCCGCGCGGTCTGGGAGGACTTCTGGCCCAGCGCCTCGCCGGTGACGATCCCCGCAGCGTCGTGCTCCTCGGCGATCGCCTCGGCGACGGCGAACATGTAGCGACGGAAGGCGAGCATGCGGCCGCGGTCGAGCGCGTCGGCGAGCCGCCGGACGGACTCGCCCGCCGGCACGCGGTGCAGCGTCCAGTCCTCCCCGGGGGCGTACCACGCGAGGTGCCGGACGGTCTCCATCGCCCGTGCCTCGTGGTCGGGGCCCCCGAAATCGCCGAGATCGAGGTAGACGGGAACGAGGGGGCTGCCCCGGGCCATCGCCTCGTAGGCGGCTACCGGGGAGTCGATGCCACCCGAGACGAGCGCGACGAGTGGCGCCTGACTGCCCAGCGGGAACCCGCCGGGGCCCGCGATCCGGTCGAGCATCACGTACGCGGCGTCGGGGCGGACCTCCACCGCGAAGACGATGTCGGGGTCCTCCAGGTCGACCTCGGGGTCGGGGCCGGCGGGATCGGCATCGACCGCCTCCCAGACCGCCGCACCTCCGCCCTCCTCGACGTCCTCACTGGTGAAGTGGTGGGTGTCGGTTGCCCGCCGAGCGTCGACGGCGAAGCTCCCCTCGGTGTAGTGCTCGCGGGCGGCGTCGGCGAGCGCGGTCTCGATGGCGGCCAGGGTCGGCTCGACAGCACGGGCAACGCTGACGGAGGACACGCCGAAGACGTCCGCGGCGGCCCGGGCGACTGCCTCGACCTGCTCGGGATCCGTCTCGATGAACGCCCGGGCGTGGCGCAAGTCGAGGTCGGCCTCGAGGTCCCGGGCGGCGAGGAGCGATCGGCAGTGGGCGGCGAGCTTGTCGCGCATCCGCTTGCCGACGGACTCGCTCTTGGTTGTCAGGTCCCCGTAGCGCACGAGGACCGTCGACGCCCCCGGCGGGTGCATGGGATTTCGTAGTGGGCTGGCCGGTATAGGCGCTCCGCACCGGAACGGACGTGAAGTGAGTGATCTCGAGGATTTCGTCCCGCCCGAAAGCCCCCGATCGCTCGGCGGACCTCGCGCTCGCGGGTCGCTACCGCTTCCCGCTCGCGCGTCCCGCGGCCCTCTCTTCGTTCGGGCCGCGAGCTCGCTGCGACGAGCGGGAGGGGGCTTCCGCAGGCTGTTGTCGTAGTCGCCGCGATCGCCGGCACTATGACACCACCTCGTGCCCGATCCCCCACGCTCCAGTCCAGTGTCGAAGGGGCTACACCGCTCGACCACCGAGGTCGACCCATGTCGACCGGCCAGGCCCTGTGGGACTACCGGGACCAGCACGGCGAGGAGATGGGTCGCACCTACTTCCGCCGGCACGCCGACGGCGTGGTCTCCAGCCTCGGCATCGGCACCTACCTCGGCGACCCCACCGACGCCGTCGATCGCGGCTACCACGACGCCGTCGTCACCGCGCTCGAGTCCGGGATCAACGTCCTCGACACCGCGATCAACTACCGCCACCAGCGCTCGGAGCGGGTGGTCGGCGAGGCGATCACCGACGCCGACGTCGACCGGGAGTCGGTGTTCGTCGCGACGAAGGGCGGGTTCGTCCCCTTCGACGGCGAGCGGCCGGGCAACCCCGGAGCGTACGTCCGCGAGGAGTACATCGAGACGGGACTGATCGACCGGGAGGAGCTCGCCCGCGGGAGCCACTGCATCGCCCCGGCGTTCCTCGAGGACCAGCTGGATCGTTCCCTGGCGAACCTCGACCTCGATACCGTCGATTGCTACTACGTCCACAACCCCGAGAGCCAGCTGTCCGTGCGCACGCGGGCCGACGTCTACGACCAGCTCGAGGCCGCCTTCGAGACGCTAGAGGAGCGCCGCGCGGCCGGCGACCTCCGAACCTACGGCGTCGCGAGCTGGGAGTGCTTCCGCGTCCCGCCGTCGGATCCCGCACACCTCTCGCTGCCGACCGTGCTCCGGCGGGCACGCCGTGCCGCCGAGACCGTCGGCGCCGAGACGACCGGCTTCCGGGCGATCCAGCTGCCGTTCAACGCCGAGATGGCCGACGCTTACACCGTTGCCGCCCACGAGGGTCCCGAGGGGTCCCAATCCGCGCTGCACTTCGCACAGGACGCGGGCCTCTCGGTGTTCACGAGCGCGAGCCTCCACCAGGGCGACCTCGCGTCGGGCGTGCCCGAGCACGTGGCAGCCCGCATCGCCGGCGACACGGCCGCCCAGCGGGCGCTGACGTTCGCCAGGAGCGCCCCCGGGGTCACCACGGCGCTCGTCGGGACGAGTGCCCCCGAGCACGCCGCCGAAGCCGCCGCTTCGGGGCAGTTCGATCCGTTGGGCGCCTCGGCGTTCGACGCGGTCTTCGAGAGCGAGTCCGGTTGAGACGGGCAAATGCGGCCCGGCCTCTCCGGGTTGCACCCGGCCGGCGCGGGCGACCGGGTACTGCCGCGAGCGGGCCGGCCCTGGCTACTTCAGCTCCTTCCACTCGGTGCCACACTTCGGACAGAGCCGCACGGTGCCGACCTCCTCGGGATCGTTCTCGGATTTCAGCTCCTCCTCGCAGGCGGTACAGGAGAGCCGGCCGTACTGGTCCTTCTCCAGGTCTCCATCGCGCAGGCCCTTCCGGACGGATTTCATACCCCGCCCTACGCGAGGGCCCCTGAAAAAACCGATGCAACCCGCAGGATGCCGGTAGTTTCCACACGAGCGGGTGAGGAAATAGTGGCCCTCGCCCCGCTTTCCCCCGAGACGCGGCTCCACGCTCGTCCCTCGCTGCTCCCGTGAGGACGACGGACAGTGACGCGCGGTACCGCGTCACCGGCCACCTACCGGCGAGGCTGCTTCGATTCGAAAGCCTTGGAAGGCTACCGGGGGTAGGTTCAGCAGATGGCCGACCGCCGTGCCCGGGTGTTCGGCTCGCTGTGCGCGATGGTCTTCCTCGTGAACTTCGGCCGGGTGATCTTCGCGCCGCTGGTCGAGCCCCTCGCCGACGCGTTCTCGCTCAGTGGCGGCTCCATCGGCCTGATCGTCACCCTCGCGTGGCTCGGGAGCGCGGTCCCGCGTCTGCCGACGGGCTACGCCCTCACGAAGGTACCCCGCCACTGGGTGATCCTGGCCGCCGGCACGACGCTGACCGTCGCCGCGGTCCTGACCGCAGGCGCGCCCTCCCCGATCGCGGTCGCGATCGGCGCCTTCCTCATGGGCCTGGCCAGTGGCGCCTACTTCATCGCGGCGAACCCGATGGTCAGCGAGCTGTTTCCACAGCACGTCGGCCGGGTGCTGGGCATCCACGGCGCCGCGAACCAGGTCGCGGCGGTGATGGCGCCGCTGACCGTCAGTGCGGTGCTAGCGGTCGCGTCCTGGCGCGGCGTGTTCGTCATCGTCGCGGTGGCGGCGGCGCTTGGCACCGGGGCATTCTTCCTCGCGAGCCGACGGGCAGACTTGCCCGACGCCGGCGCAGAGGACCGGGACCTCCTCGCCGCGGTGCGGCGGCAGTGGCGCCTGGTCCTCACCGGGATCGTGCTCATCGGCGCCGTGGGCCTCGTCTGGAACGGCTTCTTCAACTTCTACGCGACGTACCTCGAGGACGTCAAGGGCTTCACGCCCGGCGACGCCAGGCTCATGCTGACGGTCGTCTTCGCCGCCGGCGTCCCCGCGTTCTACGTCGGGGGCAGGGTCGCCGACCGCTTCCGCCACGTTCCGGTCGTGCTCACCATCACGACGACGTTCACGCTCTCGATGGTCGTCCTCACCCTGGTCGGCTCGACGGCCGCCATCGTCGCGACGAGCGTGGCCATCGGCTTCGTCATCCACGGGCTCTTCCCCGCGATGGACACCTACCTCCTGGACACGCTGCCCGACGAGCACCGGGCGAGCGCCTACGCCGTCTACAGCGCGACGATGATGCTGTTCCAGGCCAGCGGCAGCGTCGTCGTCGGGACCCTCACCGACTACGGGCTGCGCTTCGACGTGGTCTACCAGGGCTTCGCTGCCTTCGTCCTCGTGGTCGTCGCGGTGATGGCCGTCCTCTACGTCGGCGGGCGACTGCCGACGGGCGGCAAGGCCCACCGGCTGGAGGCGTGAGCAGACGGACCCGACCGGCCGAGTCCTCCCCACCGAATCCGTCGCGGTTTAGGCCCTCGGTCCCCCAGGAGGGAGCGATGGAGTACGTCCAGGAGCGCGTGACGACGCTCCACGACCTCACAGCGCACGTTCCGGCGGCGCCGCTGGCCGAGACTGCCGTCGTCGTGCCGGTGCTGCCCCGCGAGGTCGGTCGTCCCGCAGCCGAGCACACGTTCGCGACGCTCGCGTCCCTGGATCTCGCTCGCGTGGTCGTCCCCGTCCGAGCGCCCGCCGACCGGATCGGAGAGATCCGGTCGTGGCTCAGCGGCTTCGACCTGCCGCTCTCGGTCGTCTGGTGTGACGCGCCCGCGGTCGACGCGCTGCTGGCGGACGCGGGCCTCGACGACGCACCCCGCGGAAAGGGCGCCGACGTCTGGCTCGGGCTCGGGGTGGCGACGGCGGACCCCACCGGCGCCGAGTACGTCGTCGTCCACGACGCCGACGCGACGAGTTACGACGCCGGCCACGTTCCGCGGCTCGTCGCCCCGCTCGCTGATGACGATGTCGCTGCCGGCGACGCGGTGCCTGCCGACGCCGGCGACGCGGTGCCCGCCGACGGCTACGCGTTCACGAAGGGCTACTACGCGAGAGTCGAGGACGACGGCCTCTACGGCCGCCTCTGCCGCCTGTTCTACGAGCCGCTGCTCGGCGCGCTTGCCGAGACCGACTCCGAGCCGATCGTCGACTACCTCGGCGCTTTTCGGTACGCACTCGCCGGCGAGTTCGCGACGACCGCCGACGTCGCCCGCTCGCTCCGCGCCCAGCGTGCCTGGGGGCTCGAACTCGGCACCCTCGGTGAGGCTTTCCGCGTGGTCGGTCCGGCGGCCTCCGCGCAGGTCGATCTCGGGATCCACCGCCACGAACACCGGAGCGTGGACGGCGACGACGGCCTCGCGACGATGAGCGAGCAGGTCGGGGACGCGCTGTTCCGGGCGTTGGCCGATCACGGCGTCGAGCCCGAGTACGACCGCCTCGCCGATCGCTACCGCGAACACGGCGACCGGCTGGG
>Ga0207756_100139_pt1 | contig 57932 bp, 48 predicted proteins | sample A23M1SouthBayCA_FD_187748 | JGI IMG/M metagenome (GOLD analysis project Ga0207756, IMG submission 187748) | Aerobic enrichment media microbial communities from Eden Landing Ponds, California, USA - A23 M1 (3) (SPAdes) | ecosystem: Environmental > Aquatic > Marine > Unclassified | place...
CGACAGGAGCGAGTACACAGAGGAGCGCCCCTCAACGAAGGTGGAACCGGATCCAATCGCAATCGACGTCGAGTTCGATACCATCCTTCGGGACCACCTTGACTACCTCCACCACGAGGCGTTCTACGTCGTCGACTTGGAGTTCCACGTAACGGCCTATCGAACCCTCTGGTTCGGGCTGCAGTACGCAGCCGAATCCGTCGAAAACGACCCCACAGTGGGGAACGGCGCCATCAGAACCGTGCGCTGGTACCAAGGCGAGCCAGTCGGTGATGGCTACGCGAAAGGCGAGTTCGAGGGGCTGAAAGACGCTGTCGGCGACATGATCGACCGAGACGTCTTCTCGCATGAGCAGGCGCTCGGCTACCTTGAGAGGGAGGTCGTTGAACAGGCCGATAGTGAGGAACTCCTGATCCGGACGCCCCGGATCGAAGCGTAGTTTTCCCACCTGACTTTCGCCGTCTGTATTTTATCCCCCCTTGAGGTGTGCGGGGTTCCCCGCACTCGCTTATGTCGAACTCGAATCCACTCTCGCAACTTGACCCATCGAAACGCATTCTCAAACGAGCGCAGTACGAGGCCTTCGCCTTCTCACTCTCTGATGGTCATGTGCTCGTCCGCAACGAGAGCCATGCGGACCCGGAGAACCACGAGTACCGAGTCACCATCGAGGACGGCCTCCCGACATCCTGTGAGTGCCCGGCGGACGAACAAGCCGAGGAAGCGTGCAAGCACCGCGTTGGGATTGCCATTCGCCCTTCGATTATCGAGTCGGCCAGCGAGATGCAGGCGCTCACTGACGGTGGCGTTGAGGCGAAACGGAACGTAGAGACCAACGAGGTTTCGTCCGGAGACGAAGCTCCCGAACCGGGATGTGAGCACCTCAGCGAAGACTTCCCTTGTTGGGAGTGTGTCCGGACGGGACGACAAGAAATACCGGAGTAGACTGCTGCTGTTCCCGTGGAGGTCCGCTTCTGGATCTCGTTACTCGGCTTCGACGGGTTCGGCAGTCTCCTCATCCAGCTCAACATACTCGTTTTCCCATTCGCGGCGGGCCTCGAGCTCGCGGCGACCGCGTCGCGTGAGTGTGTAGGAGTTCGTCCGCTGGTCAATTTCACCCTTTTCGACGAGGCCCTTCTCAACGAGCGTATCGAGGTTCGGGTAGAGACGGCCGTGGTTGATTTCGTTCTCGTAGTAGTCTTCGAGTTCGTCCTTGATGGCGAGCCCGTGGGGTTCCTCAAGGCCCGCAATGACGTACAGAATGTCGCGCTGGAATCCAGTCAAATCGTGCATACATATGTATGGTGATGGGTACATCTATATCTTCTGCTCTCGGTGGCCAGAGTCGTGAAATAAACCAAACTATGCTGGATGTGATGGTCTGTTTTCATCTCGTCATCCCCTCCTTCGATATGAATTCGTCAGGTTCCCCGCTTTCACTTGCAGCGATGGGGCGGGTAACTGAGTTTGAGATATACTCTGGGCCTGCAGGATAGGGCGAGTTTTTCGCCCCCTCAAGGGGTGGAGGCGGACTCACCCGCCTCCGTGATTCGATGAATGGTCAACCAATCCGACGACAGGACCGCCAACAACTCATTCCGGACCGAGGTGAATCAAATGCTAACTGATGATGCGATTAACCCGGTTGATTCCTTCAATCTACTTGGCAACCGCCGGCGAGTAATCGTCATTGTGTATCTCTCCCTGGTCGAAAAGGGTGCTCGTATCGAGGTTCGCCATCTTGCCCGCGTGGTTCGAGGTATTGAACTAGAGAAACCACCCCGCCAAGTCAGTTCAGGCGACTACGAATCGGCATATAACGGTCTCATCCAAACGCATTTGCCGAAACTCGCAGAGGCTGGTGTTATTAACTACGACGACTCGAGAAAGACGCTCTCTCCGACCGAACGTATTGACCAATACGCCCTTCTTGTGCAGATTGCTCGCTATCTCAACTAAAGCCATGATCAGCGCTACCAATATAGGGCTGAAGGTGAGTTATCCACTATGAGCCACATCACGCAGACGACTCGACTTGAACGTGTAGAACACATCCTCGGAAGTGGTACCGGTACACTGGACTTCGCTGTCGAAGGTGAAGAGTCATATTACACGTGGGAGGGTGACGAAGACGCCGACTGGGATGTTGAGGATGTCGAATCAGTCGAAAATGTGGACGAGGACCGGTTTCTGATACATCCTGAGGAGGCGTATTTTGTCTGTGAGATTGATGCAGAACGTGACGTCGTTCGCTGTTGGTGTGCCGATTGAGAAATCGGTAGCATCCTCTACGTTTCGTTCCTATTCAAATGAATGGACATACCGGTATGATCGTTAGTACTGGTACTAACGAAGGGTGAATTGGCATCGCTTTCAGCGTCGTAATTGGCCGTGTACTCGCCATCTTCGTTTTTTCTCGCCCGTGATGGGCGGAGGCGACTTTCATGGACATCTCGATGCAAGTTATCGGTGACGACGGGACCGAGCATGAACTCTCTGGCGTCAAGCGTGATGACTGGGGAGGAATGGACGATCCCTGCCCAGAGTGCGGTGGAGAGGAATTCAATCACATCTCAACGTCCGGCGGGCATTATGGGCCACGCGAGACTGCTGTCGTGATGCGCTCGGATTTCTGGGATGCTGAACAACCACTCTTCACTCGATGCCGCGATTGTCGAACGGTCCTTTACAAACATCCTGCATTCGACCTGCTCTTCGATTCCAGTGACGATGATCTCGCCTTTGAATTCTAATTCCGATTGTGATTTAACTCGCCATTATCGGATTTATCGTTAGTACTGTTACTACCAGTAGTAGCGGCCATCGTGCTCATCATCGCACTGTTGATGGTCTTCACAGCTGAAGAGCTCCATGACGCCACTCTGGAAAACGTGGTAGTTGGCGTCCTCGCCGTATTCGAAACACGAGCGGGGCGCGTTGCTTTCGTCGGGCCGGAGCAGGAGGTTGACGCCCTCGCGGTGGAAGCGCTCACCTATCGAGAATCTCCTCCCCGCGGTCGCGGAGGTCGCCCTTGTCGCGGTCGGCATAGCTCTCGTGGGTAGTTCGGATACTCTCGTGGCGGAGGACGTCTTGGGCCGTCTCGGCTTCTTCAGCGTAAAGTTCGTCGCCGAGCCCGCGCCGCGCCCCGTGGAGTTTGAGGTGCTCGCCATCTTCGGTGATGGCCGACGCCTCGGAGTGCGTCCGCAGAACGCGCCGTGCGCCGCCGATGGAGAGTGCTGGGGGCGCGACACCGTGCTCGCGATAGATATCGAGCACACGGTCGGGTGTGAGCCGTTCGTCGCCATCCTCGACCCCGTCGATGCCCTTCGCGCCCTGATAGAGGGTCGGGAGGTGGCGGGTGACCCACACCGGCCAGTCCTCACCCCCGGGGTTCTGGCGTCGGTAGTGGTCTTCCAGTCGGGTGAGGCCGGCGTCGAAGAGCGGCGTGTCTTCCCACTCGTCGGATTTCCCGAGGACGGTGAGCATCCCATCCTCGAAGTCTACGTCCGCCCAGGTGAGTCCGTCGCGGCGGTCGTTGTCGGAGTCGCGGAAGAGTTCGGCGCCGCGCGCCCCGGAGTAGGCGACGGTTGCGATGAGTGCGCGTTCCCGAGCTGCGCCCTCGGGTGTAACCCACCCCTGTGCGTCGTCGAGGCCGGCGTCGAAGTACCAGTCCATCCAGCGGACGATCTGTTCGCGGGTAGTGGGCGTCCAGAACTGTTGTCCGTCGCCGCGGGCGCCCATCGACTGCGAGGGGAGTTCGCTCCGGACACGCGTGTGTTCGGCAGGGTTCTCCTCGAAGCGGTCGCGCTCCGTCCAGTACTCGCAGAACGACCGGATGCGGTAGTAGTACTGCCACGCCGTCGTTCCGGTGATGCCGTGAGGCTCGCCCTGTTGCTCGCGTGCCTGTGCGCGCCGGTCTAAGTACTGCGCCCACCCTTCGAGGATGCGGACGGAGAGGTCCTCGACGGTCGTGACACCGCGCTTGGCGAGGTAGCCGTCCTCGTCCTCGTCGGTAAGGCGTTCGAGGAGCCGCCGCGAGTCGCGGGCGTAGCGGCCAGAGTCCCCGACGGTGCCTTTGCTCTGGACGAAGCGCCCGATGGCCTCGTCGAGCGGGAGTTCCTCGGCGTGAGCCCCAGGGTCAGCGCCCGGCTGAGTGTGGTCCATCGCGTTGGCTGACCCGAGGGCGCGGGGCCCTGTAATTCTACCGTCGCTTAGGAATCTAAGCGCGAGTGGGTTTGTGTGAGAGTTGTTTGGGCGCGTTGGCGCTTTTACTGCCAGTGAATAAGTGTTTCAGCGTTATTTGGTACTCTATAAATTGCATCTTGCTATACCAATCCTCGCGGCAACCCTTTTCCTGTGCGAGTCTGTTTTGACCATATGGCCGAATTGAGTGGTCTTTCGGCGGCCGTTGCCGGAGATATATACGGCGATTTGTTTGGAAGCTTGGACAAGGTCGCAGAAATGGGCGCGTTCGTAGAGGAGACGGGCGCCACCACCACCTCATTCATGCACACCGTCGAGCGGGCAGGGGCACTCGCAAATGTAATCGCGAACACGTCCCTGACGGCAAATAAACTCGCGGCCACGGCCGCGATGACGCAATTTGACTTCAGCAGGGTAGCCGCGCTCACGGCGCCGAACCTCTCACCCCTCGCCACATCCGATTTTCTCGGTCCAGAAATGGAGGCGCTCGCGCAATTGTCGTCGATGGGGGCAGAGGCTCAGACAGCTATCTCGTACGGCACTGCCGTTTCGGAGACGAAGCGGGACCTCAACACGACGGCAACGACATCAACCGCAACAACCGGTGTGGAGTGGGGCTACGTAGACTGGCTGGAAGCCGCTGAATGTGTGGCCATCTTAGCGGCCAAGCAGGTCCAGGGGGAAGTGAACCCAGGGAGAACGAACGCTGGCGGTTGGGCAGTTGCTACGTTTATTTCAGCAACCGTGTGCATGCTCTTTGGATTCGATCTAAGAGAAGGAATTGGACCGTTCGCCGCTATCCTCAACGTTCTCAAGGACTTCTTCCGCGAAGAGTAGGATTGAGTAATCCAACCCGAAGCGAGTCCTTTTACCGGGCGAGTGGTCCGGTCTAATTGCATGTCTGTTGGAGATTCATACGAGGAGAGTCCGCTTCGATTGGCTGAATACCTACTTGGTCTTGGTATGATTATGCCATTCGCCGTCTTTTCCGAAGGGCTTGCAGTTGTGATAGCGCTTCTCTGCTTCCACTATCGGATGCAGATCGGGACTGTTCGGAAAGAGATTGAATCCGAGACGGAGAACGGCCCTAAGTACGTCTAAAATGCCCTCAAAGCAAGAAGTCGAGATATACGAGTTCCATGAGACGGGGAACAGAGTCACCGCCTCCGTCGAGCCGGTAGACCACCCGAGTCCGATCTACTACACCGACGAGGCCCCAGAGTTTGAGGTGACAGTTACGAATGGGTTAGAGGCAGATGTCGACGAAGACAGTGAAATTGCGTGGTATATGGCCTCAGACGCGGGTGCGGTTATTCAAGAAGGGCGGATTCAGACGCCACTTGATTCGGGTGAGTCTGGAACGTATGTCATCGGTGGGGAGAACCTGGCACACGAAGGCCACGCGACCATCAGTTTCGACATGGCTGGCGTGCGGAATCCTAGCGGCCCCGAGGCGTCTTTGAGCCCGGGGCGTAGCCACTCCCCATCCGGTAACCCTGCATACTCTTTCCGTATCCACGACCGCGAAACGTACGAGCGCACACACCGGAAGCCGCTTCGCTATCAGAAGGTCACAATCGCGTTGTCGGTGATTATTATCCTCGTCGGGCTTATCCAGTTGTACTTCACGCTGGTTCCGTGAAGAAGTAGGATTAATCGGACCATACAGTACACTTATCCCGATGGGCGAAATAGGCGAAAATGGTTGCTCGCGGGCGCCGTCCTGGTTCGCGTTTCTACTGTCGGGTGTACCCTATAAAAAACCGGGCTTCTTCGTGCGCGCGCGCTCGCGCGTCATCAAGAAACGCCGTTTGGCGGGGCTGAAGACAGTCTTACGCCTGCCCAAGTATTCCACAAATATTACCGAAAAAGACGGTTCGGACGGCAGCCGTGAACGAGGGCGAGCAGTCGATCATCGAGTTGTGTGTCGAGTACGATGTCGAGCCACCGGCGATATCGACGCGGGGTGGCCGCGATGGCTTGGAGCGGCTCTCCGAGTCGGCGGGTATCGATCTCGACGGCGACAAACACGGTTATCTCGCGCCACACGGGGCACGTCGCGGCGCCGGTGAGGCGATGGTTCGGAGTACGGCCACGGCGCAGCAGCCCGCCTCCTCGACAACTCTGAGGAGATTGTTCGCGAGCACTACTCCCACATTGAGGCCGGCGAACTCGCAGAGTTCGCGACCGCCGCATTCGAGGAGATCGACGAAACTGATTGGAGTCTCGAACCAGCAGGTAAACCCGAAACAGATTCTGAGACTGCTGTCGAGGATACTCGAACTCCCCACTCAAAGACTGAAGAGTAACCCTCTCACCTCGCTGCTGTACACTGATCAGTAGCTATCGCCTCTTTCCACCCTCATTTGAGGGAGTACAGTCTGATGGTTCCCCGGATAAAAATCCGGGAAATCTACATTATGCGAAAAATCTACACAATGTAGGATATGGGGAGAAATCGAGATAACGCCCCAAATTCAGTCGTTGGTGGCTTGCTCGTTCAGCATCTCGACTACTTCCTGCACTCTATCCTCGTCCGCTTCGATACCTCTCTCACGGAGTATCTGCAAAGCCACCTCGTCACCGTGCTCTGCGACGACCCGGAGGCAGGCATCCTGAAATTCCCGCCCCTCGTACTCAGGGACATCGAACATCGAACAGACCGCGGCGACAGACGACCGCATCCGTTTGATGTCCTCCCACGTCTCATCACGGACGTAGAACCCGTGCATATCTGTCTCTTCGAAGGCAAACGCCGGACCACTACCGGGATCACTTTCCTCAGACGCATCCGGCCGTGGGGCTGATTCCGGCTCGTTCTCCTGTTCCGGCTCGGTCTCAGGTTCTGTCCCTGTCTCTGGAGTGCTTTCTTCAGGGGCTGACTGGGTGTCTTCTGCTGCGTCTTCCCCTTCCTCTGTTTCTCTGAGTTGTGCGGCGACGTCGCCGAAGCGTTCGTCCTCGTCAGGCATTGCTGTGTTCCTCCACCATATCCGCTAAGTGGTCGAAATTCGGAATCTGATCACAGTCCTCGTCGAAATCGGAAACTGGCATCCCCTGCTTGAAGGCTCGAGAGATGGCCGTTCGTTCCCGAATACCCGGCTTTGGGATGTCGTCGACGCGCTGATCTGGGTCATCCAGGGCATCGAAGATCTCTGGCTCAATCCGCGCGTATTCTGGAACAAATGAACTGAACTCCCGATTGAGGTTCTCTACGAGAGTACGGTGTTCGTTGTGCTGGCCCATTGTTTCGCGAATCATGTTTGGGGTGACTGCGAGAATGTCTAGGCCGATGTTCTCCCGAATCGGGGAGATTTGACGGCGAATCATCTTGTTCAGTCCATTAATAGACCCTGCACGGGGGATGAGCGGGATGATCACGCGCTGTACAGCGATGAGCGCGTTGTCCGAGAGTTTCCCTCGACCGCCTGCAGCGTCGATGACGACGTAATCGTATCCGTCGTCGATGAGCGGCTCAATAACATTCCGACGAAGTTTGACGTCAGCGAACCGCTCGTCTTTCAAGCGGGTTTCTACGTTTTCGAGGTCGTTACTCGATGGGAGAAGATGAACCCCGAAGTCTGTTTCAATGAGTAACTCACTGGGGTCCCCACCATCAATGAGTGCGTCGCCGAGATTTGCTTCCCGGTCATACGCATCGTCGTACCCCAGTTGCGTCGTCATGTGACCATCCTTATCGAGGTCGATTAGCACTGTTTCGTGGCCGCGGGAGGCCAGCCGATCAGCGATATTTAGTGCGATGGTCGATTTTCCGACTCCGCCTTTCAGTAACGAAACCGCTACTCCAGGAAGACCTTCGAACTCTTCCGCACTCATCGCTCACCACCTTCCCCACTAGTGGATTTTGTACATTTTGTAGAAAATCCGGATTGCGTATACTGCTTGGATTTCATGGGAATCATGCATAATTTGGATTGCGACTCTCTCATACGCGTTAGATGAGTTTCCGCTCCCTTAACTCTGCCTCAGGCAAATTTGGGGCGCTATCTAAATAATGTAGATAATCTAGATTTTGTAGATGGTGTGAATTATTCGAATCGTTGGTTCTCTTCTGAAGAGAAGGCAGTAGAATACACTACAGACGACTATTATAGCCCTTTTATCATCGCTGCACACAAGCTAAACTTCGAGATTTATGGCTTCGCTCCGGGCCCTGGTGGCGGACCAGGATTCACTGTTAGAGAGGAAGGTCCTCCAATCAGGGTTTGCTTCTCCTCTGATGAAAGCCGGATACACTATGAGTTCGAGAAAAAGTAACGCTCACTCATACGGATGGCTCGATTTCAGAATGGGAGCTATTCACACGGACTGATCCAGAGGCCGTCTCTAAATTGATGTCCGAAATATCGGAGAGTCTCTCTACCCCCGGTAGAATTCATTGAGGCATTGAGGTTCGAGTTGCCGGAGTAAGCACGGTAAGGCCCGCGAACACCCTTCAAACAGTTCTCGTATCCCGTTTCTCAACTACGGACCGAATATCTTTGTTCCCCGACGCCGTGTACACAATTGGACGGCAGGTCGCCGCGTTGTGGGATGCGCGGTGGTCGGTTCAATCGTCGTCCAATGGAAAGCTTGGGAATCGCCATCCTCCATCGGTGGCATCAAAATTCCCTTTCAACGAGACCGGATTGATAGAGTCAACTATAGTACGTCGGGATGAGCTGTCGATCAGGAATCTCTTGCAACCGTTCTATCGATAGTTCGTCAGCGGCCGAGATATCCCAGACGATATCGAAGAACTCGATTGCGGCGCTGACGAGTTGCGTACGCTTCGTGTACACCCCACACTCCGGATTCCAGTCATAGCTGTTCTCCATGAAGTTCGCCGAACCAAGCAGAACTGCCCCTTCCTCGGGTGCGCCTACCGTCTGGAGTTTCCCATGAATCCCGAATTCACCGAGGTCCTGAAAATCTGTATCGGACGTAACCCGCTGGTGTTCTTTGAATCGGGAATACGTACGGACCGTGACTTGGTCCCGGTGGTCTTTGATTTCGCCCAGCAAATTCCGCTGAAGCCGTCGCCACTCCCATGGTTCCTTGGTATGCCGGGTAAGCAAGCGGAGTTCGAAGCCATCCTCGAGGAGCCGGCGAATCTGGGCTACGTATTCGTTGAACGTGTCGTCGTCGAAGGGCGTCATAATCCGCAAGACCTTGTCGTCGATCTCGCGCTCTAGACCAAGGCTGAACAAGCGGTCGGTCATCGCAGTATACGACTTCAACCCAGAATGTTGATTCCCGTGCCAGCGGCGGAGGCGAGCACGTTCCCTCCCAAGCCCTCTCGACTCGCCAGCGTAATCATCCATTTTCTTTTCGCCGAGCGCGTCCGGATCGACGAGCGTATAGGCGAAGTACGTCGGTGATACGGCTCCGTCGTCGATCGATTCGTAGTCCTGCGCCACCATTGCCTCGGCCGAAGCTGGTGAGGGTGGAAGTGATACTGTCGCCTGTGAAAGAATATTGATGTGGCCCTGAATAGTTGAGCAACGCTCGGCGAGATATCTCATGTATTCATCGCGGATTGACTCACCCTCGACAGCGCTCGGCACAGTCTCAAACTCGATGAGGTCGCCATTGACCTCACATTCGACTTCAGGTACCGACGAAAGCGCCTGATAGAGAGAATAGGACGTTACACTTGGCCACCGTTCCGTAACGAATCGTACGTCAAACCTCGCCAGGTGGGGGTCCGCCGCGACCGTCGCAACAAGCGCAAGAGCAGCCTCACGAACCTCTGCCTCGATATCGATGTCCTCTCTTGCTTTTTCTACCCCAATCTCGTGGTCCCCCTCTATTTTCTCTACCTTCGAGTCAGATGGCGGTGTCAACAGCGACTGTGTCGCTTTGAACTCGGCTTCGTAGTCTTCCCGTCGTGCTTGAACCGCGTCTTCGATTTCATCTTTGTCGAGGAACATCATCTGTGTGGTTGCGAGAGTCGCTACACCCGCCGTTCCCGGTGTTCCCTTCGGTGCAGTCCCGACCAGCCGCTGTACGAGGCTCTCCAGACATACTTCATCTATGGGATCGATAGCGTGAGAAAGGACCGTCCGATAAGCCTCTGCAATGGCGGTTTCTGTGGGAACTGTTTGTTGGGCCGACAGCGACGCGTTGATTCGCTTTTGATCGAGATCCACGCTGTCGGGATACATCGTCAGGAAGCCAAGAGAACTCAAGAGCGGGGCTAACACGACTTCGTCCCACTCATCGGCAAGCAGGCTATCGAGTTCACGCCGAGGAACGTTCCCTTCAGTCTCACTGCACGAGCGGAGTATCTTCTCAGCTGACGAGAGTCGTGCGATAGCGGCGCTTCGAATGAGGGGCCGTGGTTCCTCCGAGGTCAAGATTACCATCCCCAGCAGCGAAATAGATTCACTGTCGACGAAGCCGAGTTCATTGAGCAACCACTCGTGTATCGAAACCACGGCGGTTCCGTCTCGTTCGTCGTTCGTTCGGATGGTTTCTGCGCGGATATGTGGTTCCAGGCGTTCTCGTATCTGCTCTCCGGTCGCATAGGAAGCGAGTGCAGAGTATATACTCTCGACGGAGACTGCCCAGAGTCGTTCCGGCGACTGGGTTCGAAGCGTGTTGCCGAGTCGTAGCGGTTCACTCATCGTTTCGTGATTTCAGCTGTAGGTCGTGGGACAACAGGTCCAGCAGTTCGTCCTTCGCAAACGACTCCGGATCGTTCTGCTCTACACAGCCGTACTGATAGAGGCAGAACGGACATCCGTTTTCACAGTTGCATTTCGATTCTTCCGGCGAGAAGGCTTCGCGCATGAGATCGACGGCACGCTCGAATTTCGCGCCATCGTCTTGGGTCAGTAATACAGTGATGCCGCTGCCGCCCTCGTCGGAGTCGTAAACCAGCGTTCCTTCGTCCTCGATGGATTCCGGCACTTGCCTCACGCTGACACCGCCGATGTACTGAAGCGCGACTCGGAGACCGTGAGCGAAACCGTGCTCGAGTTCTTCGTCGTCGAAACGTATTCGGGCGGCTTTCGTATCGAATTTTGTCGCCGGTCGGACGGCCTCACTCTTCTCGGCAGGATGTTCGACGTTGTTTGTACAGTACGCTGAGTCACCGGTCCTCGCGATTGCTCCGCTACATCCGTCAACACCACACATCTCGAATACGTTCGGCAGCGGATCCGCTCCGCCGTCCTTGTATGTTGCCCAGTATTTGCTCGTCGATGCCAGCAGCGTCACGTCGCCGTATTCGAACTGCCCGTGGACGGTACCGTTTTCGTCGACGATATCTCTGGTGAACGTCGCATCAAACGAGTCCCCTGCATCAGTCTCGACGGGCGCGTACGTGTTCTGGGGCTCTGTATCGTTTTGATAAACCGTCGACGGTTGGAGTTGTTCTGTACTGGGCGTCGAACTAAGCGGGAGATCGTGTTGGTATGCGACTACTCTCTCCGGAACCTGCGTGACGAGTGGCTTTAGCCTCGTCCCACACGACTCGCAGGTAGGCGTATCGCTATCGTACTCGGTAGCGCAGGTCGGACAGATGGCCGCGTCCTCCATATCCTCGGTAATCCGCGCCGACTCCAGCGGTTCCCAGTATACACGCGTCACGACGTATGTTTCCCCATCGTAGAGATACGCGGCAGCGGGATGGAGTTCTGACAACGCGATCCGCCGCTCCCGAGAGCCATCGCTAACGTTCTCGAAGTCCTCGCCCACGAGTTGGTAATCAACCGTGCTCCCCACCGACCGTAGGCCGAACGCAACGGGGCTCTCTCGATTCAGATAGCTTCCGAAGTCCATGTCTTCCAACCGGTCGATGTAGTCGCTCAGTTGGTCGACTTGGCGCTCTACCTGTTCGCGTTCCTCTCGGAGACGACGCTTCTCGTCGCGGTCCCTCGTGTTCCGTTCCTCGCGCCGCAGGTCGCTAATCTCGTCATCGAGATCGTCGATATCGGCGTAGATTCTATCCTGTTGTTCGCGATAGAGATCGACGATAGTTTCCTCAAAACTCGGGTCGTCGCCGCTCCCCGTGAGAATCCCATCGATGACATCGCCGTGTTTGTCCAAAACGGGTTCGGCAACGCCTTCACACCCGTCGCGCTGGCAGTCTCCGCCGTAGCCTCCAGCGTGTTTTCTCCCACACTGTGAGCAGACGCTGAACGACAAGAGGTCCTCCAGCCACTGCCTGATTTCGTCTTGGTTCTCCTCCAAGAGGGCCCGAAGTGCACCGAGCGGAGCGTCCTCGTTCCAGCTCTGGACTTGGAAGTTCGTGGACGCAAGCAACCCGGTGAACGTCATCACATCGTTCGGTCGGGGCTCCGTTCGCGGCGTCGGGTCGTCATTACAGACAACGAGATCTTCGAGACCGCTCTGTTCGCGGCGCCACGGTATCCATCGAGTCGTTGCCGCCCAGTCGAGAACAGCCCACGAAAGCGATTGATGCAACACCTCCCGATTCACCTCGTTGAGCGGCACCTGTTGTGGGTCGGCGGCGATCAGTTCCTCCGGGTGCTCGTGGTAGTAGTAGTCGATGGGATTGCGCTGGCTGACTGAGTGGATGAGGGAGTTCCCGGAGGAACGGCCCGCACGTCCGATTCGCTGGAGATACGAGTTGGCGTTCGGCGGCGTCCCGTACAGAAGGAGTGTGTTGAGATCACCGATGTCAACACCCAATTCCATTGCCGGGCCGGACGAGAGGAAGTGGGGGTACCGCCCCTGACGGAACTGGTACTCCAATTTTCGTCGTTCATCGCGGTCGGTTTCGCCATAATACGCTCGTGCGAGCAACATCATCGGATCGGATGTCGAGACCTGCTGAGCAGTCAGAGAATAATGCGGATGAGAGAACTCCGATCGATCCTCTATCGTTTCTCCGAACTCCACGATGTCACCAGGTGCGATACCGAGAGCGACTTCGAGTGAGGTAGCGAACGTTTCCCGATCCGTATTGTAGTTCGTCGGTGTCGCGTCGTCGACGACGGCACACTTGACCGCGTCTTCATCGACCAGTATGTATCGACTCCCCTCTTCCTCTTCGCGACGGAGAAGACCGCGATCGATGAGCGAATCGAGATGGTCGTGCCCGTCCTCGACTTCCTCCACTAAGTTCGGTTCGTAGTGGTAGTTCTGTCCGACCGATTCTACGAGTAGCGCTCGCTCACCCTCGTTGAGGCTGTCGATGTCAGCGTCTATTCGAATGTCGATTAGCCCTTCGTCACTCAGTTGGTTGCTGCGATACCGCTGACTGTACTTTCCTTCGAAGACACGAGATACCAACTCTTCTTTCAGATATTCATCGACCGACTGGTCGTATCCTGCCAGTCGCTCGTACATCTGGGGCTTATTATCGCTCTCACCGGCTAGCGCTTCCTCATACTGGTAGGCGTCCTCCACTCCACGCTCAATAACGTCCGCGAGTGTTGCCCATCCAGATTCATCGGTTTCGGACCGGACGGTCTCAATGAACAGCTGGTCGAAGAAGAACGACTCCTCCGGTTCCCGGAAGTTCCGCTCCAATTCCTTCATATCGGACTGGCTATCGGCGAAGGAGAGCATCTTCGACTCGGCGAACGTTTCCGGGTTGTCTCGGTCGGCCAGCGAACGGAGCAGATAGCGTCCCGTCGTTACGGCGGCGTTTGCGGGGCCGCGGAGCATCGAATCATATCGCCGATTTTTCGCATACGTTTCTCGCCGGTCCGCGTGGTAACACGGCAGCCCACCCGGGAAGTTGCTCGCCTCCCGGATCCTTCCGTCGTCGTCGACCATCCGGAAGTTTCCGTATCCCCTCGCTTGGCGGTTGATATCCGGATCGTCGCACGCACAGTTGTGCGGGCCGTCAGGAAGGAACTCGTAGCCACAGGACTGGCACTCGTCGACCATGGTGATATCGAACAGGGCCGACCGAACGAGCTTCCGCTTCCCACACCCACACGACGCCGGCGGATCCCCGAAGTACACCTCATCACACTCGGGGTCACGACAGCTCCATCCGAGGAAGCGTTTAGGTGTGAGTCCGCCGTCACAGTCGTCGGTCGTACACTCTTGTCCCTCTGGGTCCTCGTAGACTTCGCCACACTCCGTGCAATACTGAACACCTTCGTCTACAAGCGGCTCTAACGCCGTCGAGTGACAGGAGTGACACTCTGGTTTCTGGGTCTCCTCGACAGCGATTTCACCGTCACAGGACGGATTAGTGCAGTTGTACTTCTCCATCGAATCGCCAAGAACCATCGCGGTGCTGCAATCCGGACAGTCGTGTTGGCGGTCGACTTTCTGACGCTCCCCACAATCCGTACACTCGTAGTAGGGTCGCCAGTAGACGCGGACCATCTCCGGAGTCTCACCATCGGCGGTCTCGCACTGACACTCCCGCCGCTGGAAATACTCGAATCGGCCTTCTTCGGAGGTCACGGTGTGGGGAGCGAGACGCTCACAATTCGGACAGAACCACGACTCAAGCGACTCCTCGCCACATTCGTTACACAGAGAGAGCTTTGTCACGAAGTGGTGATCGCATTCAGTACAGGACGACTGTGGAGTATCGTAGACTGTCCCGCAGTTGATGCAGGTGTAGTAGCCGTCGAGGGGCCAGCTGAACAGATGGGCCCGTCGCTCTAGAATCTCCGATATTTCGCCGATAGTCATGAAGTTCGCGACGACCGTTTCCGCCTGTGTTTCTGAGAGCCCTGCCTCGTCTATCAAGCGCTCGCGGAGGCCGACTGGCCGAAGCGGGGTTTCGTGAAGCGTCGCATAGATCCCACGGACGAACTCCAAGGCCCCTCCTTCGTCCTCAACCAAGTGCTCATAGAGCATGTCGTCCACATCTTCGCTCCCTGCCTCAACACCGGCAGCGCCGAGTACCCGTCTCGCAGCATCGCTGTCTCCCGTACGCAGTTCCTCTTCGGTTATCTCCGCCGTGACAAACTCGTCGGGAATGTTGGTGGGGAACGGTGCGTCGAGACTGCGCTCATCTTCCTCCACGACTTCGATATCGGGATCAACGAAGGGGTTGATGCGTTGGAAGACAGTCCGTTTGTTCTCTACCGTCGCTGACGCACCGACGATGGTCAAATCATCTTCCTCCTCGCTTTCGTATCCGTTGAGCTCCTGTCGCTCCCGAATGTACCGTCGCATGAGCGTTGAGGTGAACGAACCGAAGAGCTCGGAATACTCGTGAATCTCGTCGAACACGAAATACTTCGGTTCGGCCACGAAACGCTGTTGTTCGTCGCTTTCGTTGACGTTGAAGAGCCGATAATTAATCGTGTCCGGATTCGTCAGCAGAATGTCCGCCGGCGACTCGACAATGGCGTCGCGGGTGACCTTGATGAAGTCGAATGAGAGGTCGTTCTCGTGTTCTACCATCGGTTCTACGATGAACGACCCGTCGTTGCGCTGATTAACCGTTAGCGATGAGTCACACTCGTTGCAGGGGCAATCGAAGTATTGGAACGTGGTCTGGAGATACGCAAGCTCGTCGGGATCACGGCGCTTGGTGTCTCCGTCGTAGATTCCCACAGTGATTTGCTCATCCGATGGTCGCCCCCGATTGAGCGTAAAAAGGTAGTCAATTAACCGTTTCAACTGGTCCTGTGCGAGTGCTTTCGTCGGATACGTGAGGACGCACTTGACGCTATCCGGCGGATGCTCGTCGTGCTTGCCGGCCTTCGCCTCCGTGATGAACTGTAGAATGGGGATGAGCCACCCCTCGGTTTTCCCCCGTCCTGTACTTGCAGTTAGGAGCGTATGGTGGTCTTCTAAGACCGACTCGACTGCGGACTCTTGAAACTCGTATAGGGATCGGAACCCAGCCTCGGAGAAGGTCTCCGTGATATCATCGTGGAGGCTGTGATTCGTCGCGAACGTCTCCCACGGGGTATCGCTTACTCGGGGGAGATCGAGAACCTGGATGTAGGGTCCCTTCGTCCGGATGAATCCAGGCAGGGCACCCTCAAGCGACTCGTCGGATCGGTCGTGATACCGCGAGACGAGGTCCTTGACCGCTCGCTGGGGTTGCGAACCAGCGTAATGTTCGGCGTACGATTCCCGCATCGAGTTCGCGAGTTCGAGTGGGTTGAATTCCATCGGTGGCAGGTTGGGTGGGATGTTGTTTAGTCAGTAAGTTGTTCGCCGATTTCACCGCTCGTAAGCGGTTGTATCGTCACGTCCTCACCGTCGAGGATGCCTTGGAGGCGGGCACGGTCGAACGAGCGCTGGTCGTTTCTCACGTCACAGCCATACTGGTACAGACAAGACGGACATCCGTTCTCGCAGTCACAGTCGAACTGGTCCTGCATCAGCTCGACCGCACGGTCAAACGCTCGGTAGTCCCCGTCAGTCTGTTCAAAGAGAAGTCGTGCGACATCGACCCCTCCCTCTTGGGATTCAAAGACGTCAACGGATTCTTCACCGACGTATTCCGCGAGGTCACGAATGTTGACGCCGCCGAGGTACTGTAACGCGACTCGAAGGCCGTGAGCCAACGTATGCGATAGGTCACGGTCGTGGAGATCGACTCGAATTCCTTGTGTCTCGTATTGATACCCCAAGCGAATGAACTCGGAGTCGGCCCCGCGACCGTCGGGGAAGTGTTCGGAATCGGCGCTACACCGACGTTCGTCGTCGCCGTCGCGATAGATTACTCCCGAGCAGTTCTCCTCGCCACATACTTCGAAAGATGTCGGCCTTGGGTCAACCTCGCCGGATTTATACTTCGTCTTGTAGCTCTTCGTGTGCAGGAGAACCGAATAATCGCCGTACTCGATCGTTCCAAGCGGTTCTCCCTCCGCGTCTTGAAGTTCGAACTCCCGCTCGGATTCGAACTCGAGTATCGACGTCTCTCGCTCGGCATACGTGTTCTGTACCGGTTTGTTCGGTTCATCGTGGAGGTACCGCGCCTCGTCGCCGTCCGCAGTCAGTTTGAGGTTGTCGTGGTACGCGTCGACCGAATCGAGCACCGCTAGTTGCTGTCGCTTGAGTGGGACACCGCTGTCGCAGTCGCACTCTTCTGCATCGAGGTCGTGCGAGGCGTTACAAGCCGGACAAACGAGTTCGTCGGCCAGTTGGTCCCCATCGGACGCCTTGCGCACCGTGTCACGAAGGTCCGAGCTGGCCTTGTCGTCGAGCCGGACGCGCGAAACCGTGTACGTCTCGCCGCTATCGAGATAGGCGGCACCGGGATGGAGTTCGGAGAGGGCCATCTGCATCGCACGTCCACTGTCTTGCTCACCGACGTTCCGTCGGTCGTATCCTTCATCGACGAGCGTAAGACCGGCAGTCGAGGCAACGCTTCGCATTGAGAAGTCGTACTTGCTCGTACGTGACTCTTTGAGGAAATCAAAGTAACTTGCGTCCCCTAAATCGGAGAGGTAGTCATCGAGAACCCCGATGCGGTCTTTGAGGCCACGCCGCTCACGCATGATGCGGGCACGTTCGTCCGCTTCCGCCCGCTGCTGATCACGGCGGAGATCACGGTTTCGCTGTTTAAGGCTGGACAACTCTGACTCGAGCGTCCGCTTGTAGTCGCGATACCCAGTGATGTACCGCTCGTCAAAGTTCTTGAGAGCGTCTTCAATGAGGTGCCCGAACTCGTTCTTGGCATATCGTATGTCGCCGCCGCAATCGCCATCAGCGCACGCTTCTCGGTCGTCGTCAGCGGCGTATCGCCGCTCACACTCCTCACAGTAGCGGTAGTCGAGGAGGGACTCGAGATAGTCGGCGAGGTCTTGCTTGTGATCGTCGACGACCTCGCCGAGCACGTTGAGCTTTGAACTGTCGGTGCCGAGTGACAGCGTATCGGCTCCCAGTGACATCACGTGCGTCAGTTTGCTGGCGTCTTCCCGCTCGCTTTCTCCCAGCGTGTTCCGACGGTGGTACGTGTCGCCACCATCGATGGATCGGGCACGACCGTGCCGACTCACGTCCCACTGAATAGTGAAGTTAGCCGCTACGTAGTCGAAGATCCCCCACGATAGCGAAACGCGGAGGACCTCCTCGTTGTGCTCGTTAAGCGGCACGGGAGTCGGTTCAGTGTCGATGAGTTCGTCCGGGTGGTCGTAGTAGTAGTAGTCGATGGGGTTGCGCTGGCTGACCGAATGCACCATCGAGGAGTGAGAGCTCCGTCCCGCACGTCCCACGCGCTGGAGATACGCGTTCATGTTCGGCGGTGTCCCGTACAACAACAGCGCGTCGAGATCGCCGATGTCAACGCCCAACTCCATCGTCGGCCCCGAGGAGAGATGATGCGGATAGTTCTCCTCGCGGAAGAGGTACTCCAACTCCCGACGTTTTCGCTTGTTCGTCGCTCCGAGATATTCTTCGGAGATGAGGATTCGGGTCTGCGAGTATTCGGCGCGATGTGCACGCTGGGTAAACCGGGGGTGCGAACTCGACGCGCGCTCGGAGAGTGACGCTCCTGACGGGACAGCAGATTGTGTATCCAGTCCGAACTGATGGTGGAGCGTCGTGTAGTACCGTTCGGTCGTCGGGTCGAATCGGATGTTGTCTCCGTCGCCTGCGACCGCGATATCGAGTGCCGCTGGATCGAACGAGACGTAGTCTTCAGTGTGTCCGTAGGCAAGAATATCGCGAGCGACCAGGTCCTCTACGACCGCCGCGGCAGGACGGTCGGGACGGGGTGAGTCGAAGTTCGCGACCCGGTAGTCGCTGCCTTCATCGACGAGTTCGCGGACGATCGCACGCTCGTCACTTCCAAGGTCATCAAGGCCCGGAGCGAAGCGTACATCGATTAACCCGTCTTCGGCAAGGGACCCGTCCCGTTCGCCCAAGCGCTGGCTGTAGGTGTGTTCAATGGCGCGTCGGGACAACCGGTCGCGAAGCGCGTCATCGTCGCCCCAGCGCTTTCGAGGTTGGTCCTTCAATCGCGACTTCAGGTCGAACTCGACACTCCTCGCGACTTGCGGCGGTTCCAGCGCCTCGTTGACCTCATCGACGATGTCCGTCGCGTCCTCGAGAACCTGGCCGAGCGAGGCCCAACCTGTCCCGTCATCACGGGACGACGCACTCTCGATCAACAGTTGGTCGAGCAGTGTTTCGGATTCCGGTTCCGAAAAGTCCCGACTGAGCTCCTTCATGTCGCGGTGGGAATCAGCGAAGGACAGGAGTTTGGCCGCCTGTTGGCCCTCCTCATCGGCAACGCGGCGCAACATGTATTGTGAAGTCGTCACCGCGAGATTGCTTGGGCCCCGCATTAACTCATCAAACCGCCGATCGACTTCGTACCGCGCGTATGGGTGTGGACACGGTACAGCCGACCGTTGGGAGCTCATCGTGTGAATCTGCCCGTGAGTGTCGATGGTCTTGTAAGCTTGGTGGTGGCCGGTTCGTGAGTGGATATCCGGGTCGTCGCAGTCACACCCCTCGTCGCCGAGGAATGCGGTATCACACGCCCGGCAATGCTGGTCATTGCGAATCTCGAAGAGCCCCCGTTTCACGAGGGTCGACGCGCCACAGCCACAGTGGTCGGGGTTTTCCTCGAAGTGGACCCGGTTACAGCTGTCGTTCCCACAGACCCACGGCAGGAACCTAGTTGAGGTGAGGGAGGAACCACAATCGAGACACTGGTCAGGCGCCTGCTCAGGATGTTCGTAGGTTGCGTGGCAGGCCGGGCAATCGAACTCCCCCTTGACAGTTGTGAGGGCGAAGTCAGTCCCGCCGCAACTGTCACAGACACGACCTCCCTCGTGCTCCAACTCACATTGCGGATTAACGCAAGTGAACGTCTCCCCATCGGTCCTGACGGTCTTGGAACCACACTCAGGGCAGTCGCTGGTCGTGGTTCGTTCGGATTGGTGTCCACAGTCCAGACACTCGGTGAACGGCTGGAACGTCGTACGGACCATCTGAACGGTGGTACCGCGCGCTCCCTCGCATCGGCGGCAGACGTGCTCTTCGTCTTGATCGACCGTTCCGTGTTCCGTCGGGGTGTATGGCTCCAGTTGGTCGCAGTTCGGACAGCACCACGCGATGAGATGCTCGTCGCTACAATGTCGACAGTAGGTAGCGCGCGTAACGAATTCGAACCCACATTCTCGGCAGTCGTCCTGCGGCGAACGATACGCCGTGTCGCACGAAGGACACGTGTAGAAGCCGTCGATCGGCCATGAGAACACGTGACTCCGGTTCTCAAGCATCCCGGAGAACTCGCCGAGGGTCCGGACGTTCGACACCAGTGTCGATGCCTCGTCAGCGTCGAGATTCAGTGCTGTCGCCAGCTTGTCGTTCAGTTGGGACCGCGTGAGCGGATCGTCGTACAGCAACTGGTGGACGTAACGGACGACTTGCGCGCCGGGGTCGTCTTCGACTTCCGTGAGATGGTCGAAGAGGGCATCACCAACTAAGGTCTCTCGGCGGTCGCGGTCGTAATCCGATGCATCCTCCAAGGTATAGTCGAACGCGGAGAGACCGGGCACCGTGTCGTCCGGTGTGGCCGTCGCACGCAGAATGCGGTCAACGGATAGATTGTTCTTCGTCAGCGTTTCCGGAACCACCTTCGGAACGGCTCCGTTGAGGTCTCGTGGTGACTCACTCACCTGATTGACGTCGACGGCGCCGCTTACCTTCTGGAACAGTTCGACGTCGTTCTCGACGGTCGCGCTGCTTGCGATGAGTTGCAAGTCATCGACGCCCCGATTCTCCCGAAGCGACTGAATCCGCTTCATCAACGCTGACGTGTAACTCCCGAACAACCCGTCGTAGGTGTGGACCTCGTCGAAGACCAGGAACTCAGGTTCGTAGACGAAGCGCTCGTGCTCATCTTCAGCGTTGGTGTTGATGAGTCGGTAGTTGATCGTGTCCGGGTTGGTCAGCAGGATATCGACGCCGTCCTCGAGGATGTCGTTTTTCGTCAGGCGCAGGAAGTCGAGCGGGACGCTGTTCTCCTCATCGTCTTCGCAGTGAGCTTTCTCGGGGATGAGTTTGAACCGAGTACCCGTGTTCCGGATTCGGACGCCCCCACCACAGTCTTGGCATTTGGCGAGTTCGTCGTTGTACCCCGGACATTCGAAGTGGCGGAAAGTAGCATTGAGGTACCCCTCCGCACCTGATTCGCCGACGTTCCGTGGCGTGTCGCCGTCGTAGATGCCGACCGTAATCTGTTGATCGGATGTCAGCTGCTTGTTGATGAGGTAGAGATACTGGAGGAGACGCTTCAGTTGGTCTTGGGCGAGGGCTTTCGTCGGGTAGATGAGAGTGGCTTTGACGCTCGTGTCATCTTCCTCGCTTTCGTGCCGCTTGTCCTCAAGAATCTGATTGAGGATCGGGATGAGCCAAGCTTCCGTCTTTCCCCGCCCCGTTGCGGCCGTGATAACAGTGTCATCGCCATCGAGAATGGCTTCGATACTGCGTTCTTGGAAGTCGTAGAGACGCTCGAAGCCAATTTTCGTAAAGGCGCGACGGATGTGGGGTTCAAGCTGTGTCGACCGGGCGAAGGCTTCCCACGAACGACCGCTCCAATTCGGAATATCGAGCGCTTGGAGGTACGGACCTCGCATACCTGTGAGGTCTTCGCCCTCAACGAGTCGATTGGCGACATCGCGCGCTGCTCGCCCACCACGACCGATGAAATAGTCGTGGTAGGCTTCTTGCATCTGCTCCGCGCGGGCGACGGGGTCTTCCATCGTTAGAGGCTCAGTTCAACGGCCGACTCAAGTTCGCCAACACGTTTCATCTCTCTGACCGTCTCAAGCGAAACATCGGCCAGCGTGAGTTCCCGAGATTGGCTGAGCGTCTTGACGTCCTCGACCGTCGAATCAGAGAGGTCGTGCCTCTCTTGGAAGTCTTCGAAGCTCTGGAGTGACTGATGTTCTTCCCAGTTGCTAACTGCATTGTTCCACTGGGAGGCGAAGTTAGACTCCGACTCGCTCGAGTCCATCAACTCCCGGGTCAGGAGTGTGTGCATGTGATTGAGCGTACGCGAGAAGTCCTTGTTCTGGCTACCCAATATCTTCTGGAGTTCCTCGGCCGCGCTGACCTTCGTGCTCCACTCCTCTCGCTTCGACTCAAGTCGGCTCTCGATCTGCTCGGTAACGTTGTCTATCTGCCGTTTTACCGACTGGATTTGTTCGATGTGTTTCTCTATCTCTGGAGTTACCTCAACTTCGGGGTTGCCAGTGCTGTCATCCGCTCCAAGGTCGGTTTCCTCATCACCGACATCTCCGCTCTGGACGTTCTCCAGCAGGTCATCCTGTGTCGTTTCGACTGCTTTCTCCGCCGCCTGTACAGCACTGCCGGTCATCGCCGGCGCCGACCCGTCGAACGCGTCTTCAAGAACAGTCTTGTAGTATCGCAGGTCGCTTAGACTCTCCGCGAGGGCGTCGAGTTCGCTATTGACCTCTCGGATGTTGTGCCGCGCGACGGAGACGTGGAACTGGGTGTTCTGCGCCTGTTTGTGCTTCTTTGCCTTGTCTTTCAGGGCGTCTACAGCGGTCGGTAGCGATTGAGTGTCGGACATTTACAGGCCCTCCGTGATGTCAATGATTTCCTGTCGCTTCTGTTCGTACTCACTGTACTCGTTGAGCTGTTGGATACGATGCTCCAGATCGGCCCCGGTAGAGTGCTCCTCCTCCTGAAGCTTATCGATGAGATCGTCAAACGCTTCGTATATCTCCCAGACGTCCTGCTCGTGTCGACTCCGGGCGAAGTCATGGAGACGTGCAATGAGCGTCGTACCGGTCTCACCGCCCATACTCCGGAACCGCTCGATGTCTTCCCTGAAGGACGTGAGCATGATGTCGTCCGGTGTCTCGTCCGAACCGACGCCGAGGAGTTCCCGAGCCTTGACGTAACTCTGCTTATCGCCGATATCGAACACACCTCGACACTTCTCGAGGGTGTCGAACCATTCCGCGAGGTCCTCTACTGTGTGGCTGCTGTCGTACCATCGGTCGACTGGTTCCAGCGCCTCTTCGATGTGAGAGGCGTCGTCTTCGACAGTAAGTCGCTGAAGTTCGGCCGCGTAGGTGGATATGCGATCGAACAGCGTCGAGACGTTCGTCTTTGCCTTACTGCGCGTCGAGCCGATTTTGTACGCGTCAGGGATATCGCCTGCGTCGATCATCATCGCGTCGTCGACGTGGGCTTCGAAGTCAGCAGCAATCTCGTGTCGTGCCTCTGCCAACCGCTCGTAATCGACGACGTTCGACTTGAGCAGGAAGAAACCTTCAATTAGGTTTCCGAGGTCGCTCGACGACTTCGTCAGGTTCGTGAACGCTTCCTTGAACGCGCTATTACTGTCGAATTCTTCGGAGATGAGGTTGCCGTATGGTCGGTCCTGCTCGTATCCCTCGAAGACCAATTCATCGGGGAGATCGTCCCCCTCAATCTGAGTCCCCTTCGCGGCGTTGATAAGGAAGAACTGCCCCAGAACCAGCGTTTTCTCGATGCTGAGACCTTTCGGGAGGCAGGTTTCGATCTCCTCACGCATATCCCGCTTGAATTGTGCAACGTTCGTATCCGCCCACGCCCGCAACTGGTCGAAGTTTGTGTCCGTGGTGTCGAACGTCTCGAAGAGACCGTACTCGAGCATCGGGGTGTACAGGACCGCGTTCTCCGGCCCCCATTCGAGTTCGATGTCGATGTTCGCTTGGCGTTGCTGGTCCCCCTGAATCGACACTGGAACGCTGCTACCGCGGGCGTAGTAAATCGCGCTCGCCGAGCGTGTTGACGCGTTCGGATTCCCGAGACGTGTCGGGTCGTGCCAGCGTTCAAGTGCTTCGATAGCACCCTCGTGAAGCGTGTCCGAACTCGGGTACTCTTCGCCGCTAGTCACCCAGTCTTGGAACTCCTGGAACTTGTGCTGTCGTTCGCGTTCTTCTTCCGACAGTTCGGGTTCGTCGACGGGTTCGACGGGTTCGGCCTCGTCGTCGTCCTCCTCCTCTTCTTGTTCCTCGTCGTCACTGTCGTCTTCGGTGCCCTCCGAATCGTCTTCCTCCTCGCTGTCGTCGTCGCTATCAATCTCGTGTTCGGGCGCTGGCGGGTTCTTGATTTTATCGAGGACGGCGCTTCCTTTGCCCTTATCGAACACGACGTAGTCGCCTCTCACCGGGGCTTCGTCGCTGTCGGGGAGCTCGATACCGAACGCATCGAAGACACCTGTCTCGACACCGATGCCGCCCTCAACAGGAACCCCGTACCACCGGCTGATGTCTTGGTATATCTGATCATATCCCATATCCACCTCGAACGTCGGCGTGTCCACGAACGAGTTCGACTTCATCGCCTCGTACGGCGGCAACGTCGATTTCAGACAGTGCTTCACGACCCGCAGCAGAAGCAACCGGGGGGTCTTGCGGTCGCTTCCCTCGTCGTTCAGCTGTCGGTAAGCAACATGGATGAATCGCTCATTGAAGGGATAGAGCCCATCGAAGGCCTGCTCAACGATATCTGTAGCACTCCCGACCTTGGAGTGGCGTTTGATAGCGTTGAGGTATGCCCGAGTGAGTTCGACGGAAGCGTCGTCGTCAAGGAAGTACGCCTCGCCGTTCTCATCGGTCATTGTCAGGTACCCCTCGGAACGACCCTTCATGTACGTGGCCGCGTCCGAGCGAGTCATCGCGTCGTCGATGTTGTCCTGCTCCCAGCCGATTGTCCACCCGAGGACGATGTCGTAGTGACTACTGCTGAGCTCGAAGATATGGTCGAGGAGTTGCTCCTTTAGAACGCTGAACGTTGTGAGGTCCTCGCAGATGAGCACAGGTCTGATTCCCTGCTCCTGATACAGTTGAGAGTATTCTTGGAGCTGTTCCTTGAAGTCCCCCACGAGATTTCGGGAGAGGTACTCGTGGGCCTCCTTCTTGAGTACCGAGTACAGCAGGTCTTTGTTCTCGGTGAGTTTGTCGCCGAAACTCAACTGGAGCCGAAGGTCGCGGAAGTCCGACCGAGTGAGGAGGTTGAAATCGGGGTTCTCGTCACGAGACTCGAGTGCGTCTTGGTACTCCTGGATGTTCTTCGCGAAAATTTCGCGCAGGTCGCTCTTGTCACCTCGTTCATCGGTGAGTTCCCGGACTTCCTGGTCCGAGAGGTGGTCAGTAGACCAGATACCCCGCATGTACTCGACGATGGCGCTCGCAGCGTCGTCGGGATCCAAATCGTCGATGTTCTGGACATCGGGATCGACATCCAGCGGATCAGTGAGGACGTCGATGATCTGGTCCATCCGGGTTTGGCTACGGGACACGTGGAGTGCGACGTAGTCCTCGACACCCTCGTCGCCCTCGCCGAAGCCGTTAATCTGGTACTTCGTCCACTCACAGAGTTGGCTCTTTCCGGAACCGGGCTCACCACGAACGATGAAGATTCGGTTGGGGTCGGCCTCATCGTCGCTGTCGGGTCCTCCGACCGTTGAGGCCGTGATGGATTCGAGGAGGTCCTCTTGGGTGACGAAGTCACCAGAGACACCGATCGGAGTGAGCGTGTCGGCGTAAATCCGGTCGATATCGACGTGGGTTTCCTTGAATTGCTCGGGGGTCTTTTTCGCGGTGTGCGCCTCTGAGGTGATGAAGTGGTCAACTTCGTCGTCATCCCAGTACCGGTCCATCCCGCCTGTGGGTGCGTGTTGTTGGGGGCTGTTGCTCATTGTCGAGTGAGGAGTTGGTTGAGGGGGTAATCGTACGCCGTTTCGTCCGAGGGGGAGTGAACCGAGAGGCGGGTCGCGTCACGACGATTCCCGCGAACGTCTTCGTCGAGATCCTCCGGTGGGATCTCGACCGCGTTCTGAGAATCACCAGGGTTCGATAGCGAAATCACGCCGTCGTTCTCCATGTTTCGTAGCACGTCGGCAATCGCTGGGTGAACCCGCGGTGTCCCCGACCGCTCTTCATACACCGCGAAAAGGTTGTCGTTGATCCAGTCAAGCGCTCGTCGAAACTCCCCGTCTTCGACCCCGACATTGTCGTAATCGGGGTCATCACCGGAGGCTGTTGGGGCGAGTACGAGAGCATCGTACACGAGCGCACGACACGGGCTCAGAACGAGGTCGTCGTCCGTCTCAGTTAGTAGTCCCACCTGTTCACACAGCGTCACCCACATGTCGATCTTCTCGGAGGTCCAACTGAAGTCATAGTCCGTTTCCCGCTTCAGGATGGTGCGCAGATTGTCTCGGTTGGCGCTCATCGTTCTCCCGTCTTCTTCTCTGAGCAGTGCGTGATAGACGTCTGCGAAGTGCTCCTGGCGCCCTTCCTGTTGATTACAGTGATAGAGGAGGCGCGCTTCAAACGGTAGTCCACCAAACTGCTGCTCGTTGATACGCTGGACCGTGCTCCTGATGTCCCCTGACGGGCTCTCGACCAAGTCGATCGCGTTCATAAAACGCACTACCTCCTCGATATGGTCCGTTTCGCGTCCGTTCTCGGTCGGCCGACCGAATTTTTCGGTGAGCTCATCGACGCTGGTCGCACCCTGAATAGTGTTGTAGATGTGCTTGAGTTCCGGCGCGCGAACCGAGATGAACCCGGTGAGCAACTTGTCAGGCTTCGTGGTCGCTGGGGTGTATGTCGTACTCATATGTTCTATTGGTGTCGTATGCGATAGCTATCGAGTCGGTCCTCCTCGAAGTCCACCCGCTCCAGCATGTCCAGCATGCTGTTCGCGATTTTCTGCGTCGGTCCACGCTCGGTCCACGAACGGAGGGCTTCCCGGATTCGCTCGGAGTAGTCATCCAGCACTTGGTCTACGTCCTCGCGAATCAGGTAGTACAGCGGGTCCCACGCCGGGCTGTCTGCTGGGATCTTCGTATAGTCGAAGAGATCGGGAATCGTTCCCGCCTTGAGGCCCGCTTGTTTGTGGTAGGACGAAATCTGATGGAAGTACAGATTCTGCGTCGACGAGAGTGGTAGGTCCGAGTCAAGGTTCTGCTGTAGGTATCGTTTTAGCAGACCCTTGTACTCGGAGACCGTACACTCAAACTCGTCCACGAACGACTTCCCTGGCTTCTGCGTATGGCGTGGCATCCGTGGTGAACTCGTGTCCGTTACGAGTACGTAGGGGACGCCGTCAGGTCGTTCACGAAGCAGTCGTCGGACGACATCCTGGTCGTCGTAGACGCTCTCCTCGTCTTGTAACTCACCAGTCAGCATCTCTTGGCTGACGTAGTGCACCAACGGGAACTCGACGCTATCGACCCCGTTGGCTCGCAGGTCTTCGTTCGGGAGAAGGTCGTAGTCAACGAATCGCAACCCGTTGTCATAGATGCCAGGATGGCAGACCTGGCCAAGGCCAAACTCCGCCAGGAGCGGCAACGACCGTAGTTGTGCACGTGCCTGTGAACCCGTCTTAGCGAGTTGTGGGTCTCGAATCACGAGAAATGAATCCCGTGTTCCGATAAAATCCGCAAGCGCGGGTTCGCGTGTGTCGGGTGGATCTTGCATGGGGTTTGCTTGGGAACCGCGGTCGGCGCCGAGTGTGGGATGGACGCCGATTCTCGCATTCTGGTAGGTAGATATAGCTACCCGAACCGGCCGTCTCCGGCCTCACCAAGGTGCGAACAAGAAATCATTCTGCTCCCGCGAGCATAAAAGTGTCGGATAGATTATAATCAGTATAGACGCCTCTACTCACCCCGAGAGAGTTCACCCGGTGGCGCTGTATGCAAGCGGTCGACAAACTCAGCCATATAACAAATAATTATCGGAGGTACAACAGTTCCCGTACTGTTGCAGGTATCTGGAACGGAACCACGGCACTCAACCGAATTGGCTATTCAGCGTCGGATTCTGGCGAACTACTGTTCGAATCTATTGAGTACTGTTGCAATATTCCGGAACAGTAAGGAGGGGTTAACGCATCATCGTCTACCATGCGGACGTACATTGCACCTCTGGGGTTCGATAGCCGACGTGTCGTTCGACCCGTATTGAGTGAGGGTCTTGATACTGATGACGAAGTAGTACTTTTACAGCCATCAAACGGTTCGAGTCGCGGGGAAGACGCCTTCAACGATGTAGAAGATATTCTGACACAGGTTGCTACCGATCTCACTCTCCATACAGAACAACTACCTTACAACGATTTTGTCGAGACTATCCTGTATTGTACAGACCTTATTCAGGCAGCGGATGGTGAAACAGTCGTCATTCTTGGCGGGGGTGCGCGAGAAATTCTCTTTCCGCTTGTCATTGCGACTTTCTCGAACGAACAACACATCGATAAGATACTCCAAGTGGGCGATATCGACAGCAGCGTACGTCAGCTCCCAAAACTGAACCTTCGCGGGAGTCCAACGGAGGCTGAAACAGAACTTCTTCAAAACCTGACCGAGTTGAATATCCCACTCTCGATAAGCGATATCGCTGATGAACTCGGGAAGTCGAAAAGCACAGTTGCCCGTTACGTCAGCAGTTTAGAAGAGGGTGGATTCGTCAAAACCCGGACTGAGGGGCGCTTAAAGACGGTTAGCGTCACCGATAGTGGTAGAGTACTGTTGAGTTGAGCGAATTTTCATACTGTAATATATGCAGGAACACTATATCACGTTGAACGCCGGTCTACTCAGACGTTGTCAGGTGCGGACTGCTGGATATAGAGGGTAAGTACATCAGATAAAACAACTCTGATTTTATTAACCTCCCAACTTATGAAAGAGATATGACTGACTATTGGGCCGCATATCGACTACATGGTCCAGTACAGATAGAAACAAAAGTTGATCTCGGAGATGCGGTCATTAAACCTGGCACCGGGTCCCCTAGTGTTTCTGGGTTACTGGAGATTACCTATCCAGCGTCAGACCGTGACGACGCTGAACAAAAGGCTAGTGGAAAAATAGAGAAACAGGCTAATCGTATTGTTTCATCTTTGGCTTTCACGTTTGACGAGGGATTGATTTTGGGAGACCACTACAAAATCCGAGAGGTTGACGCCCCAAACAAGTCTAAGACTGATTCAACACTCAACGCGGGTCAGTGGGAATTAGAAGTTGGAGAGCAGGTTTATCAGAATATCAAACAAGATCTTAAGGCGAATAATTCAGTCAGTCGGGGCCTTAATTGGTATAGCATCTCTGTCTCAACTGAGAACCATGAGGATCGCTTAGTGGCGGCATGGACCGGTTTGGAGGCTATTGCGACAAATCAACAAACCAATTTTAACTTTTCACCTCAAGTAGAGAAGGAACTCAGAAATGCTAAGGATGACGTGTTGGATGCTATTAACGCGCCCAATTCCGAGGAACATACCTGGATCGCTGGCTTCTTTGGTAAGATGATAAGTGGAGTAAAAGAAGAGGACGACGATACAGCAGTTTCACGGGTTACCTCAAGTGAGATCGATGATTCGTTCTTGAGTAATGTGAATGATATCGAAGAAGCTGTAAAGGAAGTATATGTGGCTAGGAATAAAATTGTCCACGCCGGCTTAGACGTCTCTGATGCCGTAACTACGGCAAACAAAGCAGAGGAACTTTTGAAAGAGTTATTAATAGCTCGACTACCTGACGCATTTTCAGGATTTATTGGAAAGCAAGTTCCAAACCGGCGCCGACATTTAGTAGATCCGGATGACTTCCTTCGAGTCATTTTCCAGAATGACTTCTCAAAGGAGTTTTCGCGGGAAGAAATATGGGAAGGAGGTTTCGCAATCACCCGTGATCTGTATGACGGTCATGTACATCTGCAGAACCTAGTTGGGTCTGGAGAACCATTGAACGAAGTTAGCGGAAAAGATAACACCTATAGGTTAAATCGAGATTATTTTGCCTAACATTTTGAGTCGAAACTCGGCATATTGGTAAGAACCTGATGTATTCTTTGTAGGACGTCCTGATTTCCACAACATAAAGAATAGTGAGGTAAAGTATATCTCACTTTCCGTGCCTACGGCGGTGAATTCACATCGGGTTTGATGTACTCTCGAATCTGCTCCCACCACCAGCGCCATTTCCACACAAACAGGATAGCTCCGAGCATCCCCGACTGCAAGGTAAAGCCGACTTGGTCAGTATACAACCCATAGACAGGGAGAACAACCAAAAAGAAGAGCAGCAGAAGAATCCGATTTGAGACGAACTGAACCCGGGACATGAATTCGGGTTCTATGTCAAACGTCTTGAATCTGTGCGTCAACTGGCGGCCTGTGCGCAGTCCTACCTAACAGCTGTTTCACGCCTATTTGTGTCTCAAGAATCGGGTTCAACCGAGCTTCGCGTAGTTCACTTAGCCTCGTTGTCTGACTCGTCGATTGGATACGCGTACCATTGGGTCCAACTGTCGTCGTCACCCCCCCCCGGTAGTCTCATCTGGTTAAACACCATTTTGTTCCCGTTGTCCGCGTTCTAGCCTTCCGATCTGCCGACTCACTACATCACAATCGTCACCGTGGTTGAGACGGCTGAGCTAGAGTGCTAAAGACGCGAGAGTGGGGCAAAACGGAGGGAGAATATTACAGGTTCTCTTGGACGAAGTCCGTCGTAATCTCTGGTTGGCCTTCTTCGACAGCTGCGTCCAAAATGCGACTACACGTTGAGAGGACTTGTCGGATATTCCCCTGTGAGCGCTGAAGAATCAAATCGAGGCTGTCCTGTGTGAATGGCTGAATATCGGACCCCTGCGTATCGGTTGCCCGCTCCCGGTCCAGATAATCGTTCGTCAGGTCATACAGGTTCTCCGCAGTCAGCGGTCGAAGTGCAACCTCCTGGCCGATCCGCTCGCTGAAGGCGTGGTATTCACTCATTACGTCCTGCCAGACCTCAGGTGCGCATCCGAACAGCATACAGAGCCCATTGCTGTTCTGGTCCATTAGGTGGCGAATGCTGTTCAGGGTTGCCTGCTCGTCCTTCGGTGAGAGTCGAGCAATGCTCTCGAACTCATCTACAAACACGAAGACGCCCGTGTAGCCGAGGTCGAGAAGGAGATTCTTGAACGCCGTAAACGCGCGAACGCCCATCGTGTCGTCGTCGAGCGCGCTGTGGATTTCCATCTCCTTGCGTTGCTCGTATCGAATCCCCTCGGCAGTAATCCACTGCCACGCGTAGAGGTTCGTGTCCTCATAGACCATATGAATAATCGCGCGAGCGAAGTCCGCGAACTTCGTCACATCGCTCAGTCGACGAATTGCCTCCGGAACGATTTCGGAGAGGAGGACGTCGCCTTCGTCAATAAGAGACTCAACCGCACTAGGGCTCACAGGATTGTAGTCGGTGATGTCCCGCGTGACGGAGGCAAGGTACTCGTAGGCGATTTCTTGGACGCCATTGAAACCGAGATCGTAGACGAATTCATGATAAATATCTAAGAATCCTTCGCCAGGTTGGGCGACGTAGCCGACAATCACGTCATCGCGGTCCCTGAGGAGCGACCTGGTATATTTGAGGGTATGGGACTTCCCGTTGCCGTATTTCCCAGTGACGACGAGATGCTTCGATTTCCCCGTTGAGAGCATCGACGAGACAGTCGAACTGATTTTCTCCGAAACGTGAGGTTGCCCGCAGTAGATATCGGGATCTTCTGCAGGGACGGGGCTGTACGGAAACGGATTGGCTTCGAGGTTGTACTGCGAGTAATCCTGCTTCTCGTCGGTGATGGTGAACGCGTCGGACATTATGGATCCTGTGTGAACGTGATGTCGCGGTCGTGAACGGCGAGGTAGTAGTATTGCTTCCCGAACTGTTCGACGCCAGCCATTACCTGCTGACTGGACTGCGAGGTGGAGACAAGCGCGTCGCCCTCGCTGAGTTCGATTCGCTTGATTCCCAGCGTTGCCTCCTTTGCTTCCGTGTCCATTGGAGCGCCGGAGAGCTCGAGTTTGCCGACGTTCTGCTGACAGAGTGCGAGCAACGCGTCGTTGAACGACTCGCGTGTACAGCCGATTCGCTCGCAGGTTTTCTCACGAAGGCGCGGGATTGAGAGATATCGTTGACGCAAATCCACGCCTGCCGTCTGTTCGATATCGTCGTAGACGTGCAACAACTGAAACGGGAAGTTCGGTGGAATTGGGTTCCGGGCAGCGGGGTAGTAACTGCCTGTGAACGCGTTGCGCTGCACACGCCCGAGTCGCTCGGCCCAGTCGCCAATGACCTCGATACTGGTTTGGTTGAACGAGTACGGTGTGAACTCGTTCGCCTCCTCCAATCGTTCCAGAAGTTCCTGTTGGCCCGCATGTTCTGCCTCTTCAACCGCCTCGATGAACGCGCCGTAGTGTGGGCTCCGTGTTTCCAGAATCGAACTCACACGTGACCAGTCTTCCTCTTGAACTGTCTCAAGGAAGGTAGACCCCACATCTGTCGTCGTGTACTGTGGGTCGTCCCCTGAGTCGTCTTCGGAGAGAAGGTCGGTTCGAACAGCTTCGAGAATCGTTTCTCGCGCTCGGCGTTGGCTCATATCGAGTTTTGAGGCCAAGCCCTCCGTGACCTCCGCCTCACCCTCACAGACGTACGTGAGTTCTACCAACCGACTAAGCGTGACCGGTCGCACAGTCGCGCGTTCGTCACTCATGTGAGCCGCCTCATCTGCTGTTTGGCAGTCTTGTACGCCCGTTGGGTGACGCTGTTTCCTTGGAACCGAAGGTCGAGGTATTCCTCGATATCACGGTCGGACTCAGCAACGTAGCGGAAGCGACGGAGCTCAGTTGCGAGTGCCCAGAGGTTGTGTTGAGTGAGCGCCGTTCGGTCCTCTCGTATGTCGTCAAGACTTCGCTGCCCGCAGACCGGACAGGGGCATGGAAGGCGTTCGAGTGACTCGATATTTCGGAGTTCCTCTCCGCCGAAACCCGGAATGAGGTAGTTTCGGTTGCCCGCACTTCGAATGAATGCAGAGGAATCGAAGCTATCGACGCCGAGATACAATAGGAGTGGTTGGTAAACGAGGCCACCGAGACCGTAGACGTGAAGGTGCTTGTCGGTCGCCTTCCTCGCCGCTAGTATCAGTTTTGTTACCTTCTTGTAGTCCGTTCTGATAGGGACCAAACTTCCGAGGGCATAGCCATCGAAGTCCCCGTTTTTTTCCAAGTAGTTGAGATTGTTCCGGACTGTTTCGGGGTCGTATCCATGGACACTAGCGATGAGAAACCCGTCGCCGTCGTGGCGATCACTCGCTTCAAGGGCGTACTCGGTACTCTTGTTGACCCGCCGTTCGTTTTCCGCGTCGCGATTTTCTTGGGAGAGGGGAACGTCGACAGTCCCGTAGATGTCGGCATCAATTCGACGCTGAGTTTCGAGGGTTTCTGCTGGGGTAGTGTCTACCTCTCCAGAAGTGAAGTCAAACCCACCACTGTCGGCGAAGATGATCGTGTCATCCGGGACATCCATCTCCTCTCGGAGCGAAACATCGTCGGTAAGGCGGTTCCACATCGGTTCCCGGTTTCGGATAGACCGGGCATTGACCATTGCCGCGAAGAATTCTGGGATGGTGTCGGCGTACGCGGGTGTATTGTCGCTTGATCGTTTCCCGATATTCCTCACCGGAAAGAGAACCGGCGTCTCCAGTTCTCCACGAGGAAGATCGAGAGTTCGTCGTCTGTATAACATTCCTCCCGCTGTGGTAAGCTGTTCCCTTCCTTAGATAATTTGGGGATAGATATACCAAATATAAGTAATTTTGAAAACCCCGAAACGAGAGATAAATCAATCCAAAAAGATGGGGTCACTAATCGAAGTCGAGTAACGTAGGCCCGGAGTAGGTCTGAATAGTATCCCACTCATCGGGGTAGTCAGTCTCAACTTGTTCGAAGAACTTCTCTCCGACAGCGGTTAATACGTACTTGCTTGACCGAGTCTTTGCAAGTCCGAGATGAACCAGCCACCTGTAGTGAACTTTAGCCCGTGGCACCCAGGATTTGTCACTACCCACATCAGGATAGAGATGGCTAATTCTCTCGCTGAACCGCTGTGCGGCGGGCGAATCCTGTATTACCGGAACGCTCTCCGTTGAGAGTTGGTGAAGTGCTGCCAACATCGGAAGTCGATGCTCGTGGTAAATGACCATCCAGAGAAGCAACCGTTCAGTACTGGAAAGAGACGCTTTCACTCCAATACCCAGTCTCGACCCTCGCTGGCTTTGTTGGGTAGCGGGTCATAAGACTCTGCTAGCCATCGACCACGGCCCGTCAGGTCGTCTTCATCAAGCAGGTCAAGTGCCTCCAAGAGTCGAATTACTCCCTGAATCTTCGAAGATCCTACAGCCCCTCTATTCTGAGCAAGAACCCGTAGATCGTCGTCGGGTTCACGCCACCGTAGTTCAAGCAATTCACACGCTAGTGGCAAATCGTCCCAGTCTGGCTGGACTGTGTCGAGATACTTGGCCGACGACGCACGAACCACTCTCTAACGTAACTCTGCAAGCATCATATAATTACTGCGAGAAAACAAGAAGGGTAGAGTACGCGTCATAGGTGACGAATAACTCAGGCGGATTCTTCCCTACAGATGCGAAGGAGTGTAGTCACGCAACGTATCCGGGTCTTAGAATTCAGTATTCTTCAAAGACCGTCTGATCCAGTTCTTCGTCGACATACCGGCAGAGTTTCTCAACTGTCTCGGGGCGTATCGTATCTACGCCGTCCACATGGTAGGCAAAGTTCTCCAGATATGCGCCCTTGAGGCCAATGACGATCGTACCGTATTCCTTCGCGTCCTCGGTCCGGGAGGGTACGGACTCGATATTGTCGAACTGGTCCTCGACGAGTTCCCGGTTGAATACCACACCAATGCGATCGGCTGGTACCTCTTGCACCATTTCGTCGATGTCGATACTGGTGTAGTAGTCGCTGCCGAGCGTGAAGAACACGACATCGTAGTCCGCCTCTGTCAACAGCTCCCGGAGGTCCTCCTGAATTCGGAGTTTCGCAGATCGCTCCCGAATCTCACTCACCTTCATCGAACTGAACGTCACCTCGTACGGTGGCAGACGCTCATCCTCAGCGACAAGGCCGAAGCCAGCGCTGATGAAATAGCGCTCGACGTTGTGGCCGTTACCCCGGAGATGACGGACGGCATCCCGGACGTAGTTCTGCTGGCGTCCGGTGTAGAGGTCCCGTGCCGCAATTCCTGGCACGTTCTCTCGGGCGAGGAGGTCCTCGCGTGAGAAGTTGAGCGTCTCCTCAGCGCCGAACACCGGTGCGTCCTCAGGGAACTCCTTCGATCCGGAACACTGGTCGATGACGAGAACGTCCAAGTCGTCCGTTTCAAGTTCCGGTGGATGGGGTACGAAGTCCGAGCCGACGGCGTAGTCCTCGCCGCAGGTTTCGAGTACCTGCTCGCGGAGTTCGTCCGCGTCGTTGACGGTATGGACCTCACACCCGTTTTCGCTCGCGGCGCCGGCGACATCGTCGTCGAGGCCCTGGTCCGGCGTGTGAACGAAGAGGTGCTGATAGCGGGCTGCCTGCTCAGCGACGTTCGCAGACATCCGGTCAGGCGCAAAGGAGACAATCGAGGGTGCGTCTTCCCACCATTCGACGACACCAGTCGCGTCGAGTACACCGATTTCAGCCACCGGTAGGTCGTGAACGGCCGACCAGAAGTCCGGGTGCCTGCTCCGGAGGTACTCCTCAGCCGTATCGTAATTGCTCAGGCTCGCTGTCCCCTGTGTGGTAACGAGAATCTTCGGCAGGTCGTCTTCGAACTCATCGTAGAACCGCCGTGTATTATGGAAGCCACGGCGCCGGTTTCGGTCGTTACCGCGGAAGATACACACCTCGATGCCATGTTCCGTACAAATCGGGCAGTCACACCGTTCCCAAGGGCGTTCACGGAGAGTCTCCTGATACTCCTCAAGGAGATCGTCGTCGTCAATCCACGTTGCGTACTCTCGAATTACTGCCCACACACGGTCGTAGTCGCTGACTGCGTCAGTCTCGTCGAGTAGGTCCGTCGCGTAGGGGAAAGACTGGAAAACCTCTGTGGCAGTCTCCAGACGGTCCTCGTACTCTTCAAACGGAACCGGGGATTCAGGAGTGTCTTCGCGGAGGAGTCTGGTAAGCTCACGGCGAAGATTACTGCTGAAACTGGCCTGCAACTCGCGGCCGTACTCGAAGTCCTCCCGGAACGCTGCCTCAACCTCGTTGAGGAGCCGAGCATCGAAATGGTCGTCATGACGGTGTTCCCAGAGATACTCCTCCGTTGCTGAGAGGATATCTTCCGCAAAGGTATGCCAGTCCTCGAGCGCCTCGCGAATCGAATCGCCGGCGTCGTAGGCCCGCAAAGCGACCAGAGCTTCTCGGCCTCGAAGTGACGTTTCAACAGCTTCAGCCAAACTATCTCGACTCGACGGGTAGCGAATCCTAATCGCGTCGTAGCGCTCCTCGTGCGTTAACCGGAAGTTTTGCCCACCAGTCCACGCCGAGCGAAGCATACTCGCGCTGTCGAAACTGTTCATTCCTGAGCGGCCGATCGTCTCGAAGCCCTCCGTCTTCGCAAACCCGAACACGTGAGAGTCGACACGGGTCTCGTGCTCGCGTTCGAACGCCTTCACCGTCTTGCCGACTTCCTTGACAATTCCCCGAACATCGTGGATGGGACTCCCGGCGACCCCACCGATGCCGAGGTAGTCGTATCCCATCCCAAGCACGTCAGCAGTAGCCTCACTGTACGTCTGCGGATCCCAGCCCTGGATTGCGACCATCAGACGGAAGGGGTAATCACCCTCCTGGTAGAGGTCGTACATCTCCTGGGCGTTCCGTAGCGTGAGGTCGTAGCGGAACGCAGCATCGTCTTCCCGGTAGACCGCTCGCGGGTCCTGTGCGAGGCGAGCGAGTACGTTGTCGATGTCGCCCCGGAAATCTTCGATACGGAAGGGCCGTGGCTCGGTCTCCCCGCGAATCGAAGGTTCGTACTCGTCGACGTACTCCGGCCACTCTTCTGGCCACTCATCAGCCATCACGTCAACGACGTTCGTAATCGCGTCGGGAATGTGGCTCTCATCGAACTCGTCGTCGAACGCGCGCTCGTTGAGGTAGAGACGGCCTTTGTCCTTGCCGGAGCCTAAGACCAAGTGGTCGATTGTAACGCCCACTGTGACATCGAGGGTTTCGTAGAACTCTAGCATCCCCTCGTTCCCGTACGGGGGGAAGGGGAGCGATTTGTACCCCCACGCTCCGCAGTCACTAATCGTCGGCAACCAGTTCGGCACAGAGAGAACGGGATCGTCGTAGACGCCGTGTTCGGCGAGGCGTTCAGCCTTGCGGTCGGTTTCCTCAACCTGTTCGCGGGAGATGAGCACCCCATCGACCGGCGTCGTCTCGGGCTCGAAGATATCCCAAATGTAGCTCAAGTCGCGCTCCTGGCGGTCGAGCGTCGAGAGCTCGTCGTGCTCGAAGTCGTAGTGAGCGTCGACCGCGTCGTCCCACTCAGGAACGTAGAACCTCACAGATTCAATTCACCGTCTCACGGTTATACCGTTCTCCCATATCAATCTCACCTTCCGACCCCGAATTTCGGCGCCGAACCAGCGCAGAATATTCTCCCGATAATACTTTGTGTGCCCCTCGGGAAGGGAGGCTATGGCTCTTGAGGAGACGTCGGGAGCGCTCCTCTCCGAAGCAGGAGAACGAACGCTCCGAGTGGGAGAAGACCGTCCAATCCGCATCAGTGCCGGGCATCGTCTTCTCCACCACGACGGAAAGTGCAGTCGGCCACACGGGCATAACTATGAAATTACGGTCGAGGTCACTGGTTCACTCACTGAGGATGGATGGGTAGTTGATAAGGGTGATATTACCTCGATAATATCTAGGTGGGACCATCGGTTCCTCTTGGAATCCGGCGACCCACTCGTCGAGGCGTTCGAGCAAAGTGGCGACGAGGACGGCATCGTCGTACTGGAACATCCTCCAACGGCTGAGGTAATGGGCGTCATCTTGGAGCGGGAACTGCTCGAAGAGTTCCCCGATACCGTCTCCGAGGTATCCGTACAGGTCCGGGAAACGTCCGAACTCTGTGCGGGGGCGATGCGTTAATGCCGGTTAGCTCGACGAATAGCGAGGATTCAGACAGTGCCCCAGACCAAGAAGGCCTGCCCATCAACGAGCTCTTCTACTCCCTCCAGGGTGAGGGGAGACTCAGCGGTATGCCAACCGTGTTCGTCCGCACGAGCGGCTGCAATCTCCGCTGTTGGTACTGTGACTCCTATCACACCTCGTGGGAACCCACGCATGCGCAGATGGGTATCGAGGAAATCGTTGAGGAGGTACAGTCCCACGAACGTGCGGAACACGTCGTCCTCACCGGTGGTGAGCCGCTGATTCACGAGGATTCGGTGACACTGCTGGAAGAACTCGACGAGTTGGGCTACCACACAACGGTCGAGACGAACGGAACGATTTATCGGGACTGCCCGATCGACCTCGTCAGCGTCAGTCCGAAACTCGCGTCGAGCACTCCCACACCGGAGAGAGACCCGAAAGGTGAGGGCGAGTGGGAAGAACGACACGAGAATCGGCGTATCGACATCGACGCGCTCAGCAGCCTCGTGGACGCGTACGACTCACAACTCAAATTCGTTGTTACTGGGCCCGACGACTTGCCCGAAATCGAGGAGTTAGTCGAGCGAGTTCGGACGCATGCAACCACATCAATTCCGGACAGCGAGGTGCTCCTCATGCCGGAGGGCACAACCCGAGAGGAACTCGACAAGACTCGGAATCAAACTGCGGAACTAGCAATGGAACACGGCTATCGTTACACACCGCGCCTGCACGTCGACCTCTGGAACGACGCCCCTGGCACGTAAGATGACGAGCAACAACCCCGGACTCGCGCAGCACGCGGACGAAACAGACGGTATCAATCACGAGAAGGCACAGCGAGGCGTGCGTCTCCTACTGGAGGCCCTCGGGGAGGACCCAGAACGCGAGGAACTACAGGACACGTGGCAACGACGCGTCCCCGACGCCTTCGAGACGCTTACCGAAGGCAACCGCGAGGCTGCTAAGCCGACGATGCGGACCTTCGACGCCGAATCGGACAGCCTCGTGGTGAAGACGGGGATTCCCGTCTACTCGCTGTGCGAGCACCACCTTCTCCCGTTCCACGGAACGGTCGATATCGCGTATCGGCCCGACAGCGAGGTCGTCGGGCTCTCAAAGCTCGCCCGCTACGTCCGCTGGCAGTCGCGCCAACTCACGATGCAGGAACGACTGACAAACGACATCGCGTCGGGACTCGCGGAGGAACTCGACGCCGAGGCAGTACTCGTAGAAATGAACGCAACGCACCTCTGTGAAGCGATGCGGGGTATCGAGACGAAGAGCACGACCACTACGAGAGCGACCGTTGGAGATCCGACGGACGAGGAACGCGAACAGTTCCGGAGCGCCATCGCGCGGGAGGGCCAACGATGAGCGACCAGAAACGGGCCGTCATCCTTGCTTCGGGTGGCATGGACAGCGCAACGGCTGCCGCTGTCGCCCTCGAACGAGGCTACGAGCTCTACATGCTCCACACCTCCTACGGGCAGCGAACCGAGGACAAGGAATACGAGTGCGCCAAGGCTCAAGCAGAGCACTTCGATGCCGCTGACTTCCTCCACCTGACGACCGACCATCTCTCGAAGATCGGCGACTCATCGCTCACTGATGAGGAGATGGATGTCGAGGAGGCCGACCTCGAAAGCGATGAGGTTCCATCCTCGTACGTACCGTTCCGGAACGCAAACCTCCTCTCGATGGCGACATCGTATGCGGAAGCAAACGACTGTGACGCCGTCTTCATGGGTGCACACTCCGAGGATTTCTCCGGATATCCGGATTGTCGACCCGAATTCTTCGAGGCGTTCCAGCGCGTTGTCGAGGTCGGCACGAAGGACGAGACTCAGATTAGTATCGAAGCGCCATTCACCGAGTGGTCAAAGACCGATATCGCAGAGCGAGGAACGGAACTGGACGTTCCGTATGAACTGACGTGGAGTTGCTACCGAGACGAGGAACCCGCTTGTGGGACGTGCGATGCCTGCGCGTTCCGACTCCAGGCGTTCCAGAATATCGGCGAACGGGACCCGATTGAGTACGCGGAGCGCCCCGACTATACGGAGTAAGCGCCGTTTGGTTTAGCGACCGGTGACGCTATGATACTCTCACAGGACGGAATCACCAACCGTCAGGATAGACGATAGCCAGAAGGATCCGCGGCAGTATTTAGTCGAAATCCAATATCAGAAACTTCGAACCTTTATGTAGCGGCCTAGAGAAATCCTGGATGGAATGTCTGACCTAATCGTCAAAGCAGCCGTGAAGGATGCACTCTCGGAGCACAACGTCTCGGCCGATTTCTACGACGCCCTCAACGAAGAGGTCGCCGAGATCCTCGACGACGCCGCCGAGCGTGCCGAATCGAACGACCGGAAGACAGTCCAGCCCCGCGACCTGTAGCTCTGAATTTCGCAGGGTCACCCGTTACCCGAAGTATAGTCTCGATGATGATGAGGACCTCTACGAGGGGGGTCAACCGCCTTATTGCGGGGGGTTCGTGATACTCTCAGCGGCGATCCAGGCAAGGTCACGGAACTTGAGTAAGTTGTTTTCGTCCGCCTTAACCAACATCAGGTAGAGAGATGGGCAGGTTGTTGGTTAATTCGTAGGATCGACAGAAACATGCCATTCGGATATAATATATTTTAGATTATTTCAATAACTGGTGGCCAGAAAACATATACTCGTCATCTCGTAATCTCGCCAATATGGACCGGGACGCAACCGGTGCAGACACACACCCGCACGTATGATTACGAGGTCAGTCACCATCGAGGATATCGACGAGTTGTATTTGATGTGGAACGACCACATCAACGCCTCTGCCCTCTATCGGCGTGCCCTCCGCGAGGAAATGGACGTTCGCGGCGTCGATCCTGACGAACTCCGCACCCTCCTCGAACGGGCCCACGAGCAGGGCTACACACTCGACGAAATTGCTGAAACCACGAACCGCTTCGATGACCTCCAGTCGCTCGTCGAGGAGTCTCACGAACACTCAACGACTAGCGAGACGACCCCTGAGTAATCCCCCATGCCACAGGATAGAACCTCCATCGACGTTGAGCGCCGTCCTGGCCCAGAATCACTACTGGACAGCAGGCTTCCCCAACGAGCTGTCCTCACTCTCGCGCTCCTGAGCCTGTTCGCTGTCTCCCCCGCCGCCGCACAGACGAACGCCGTCTGTAGCGCGGACAAGCTTCCAAGTATGATTGAGGGGTTCTTCCAGCTGACCACCGGGCTGGGGATCGTCGGCCTCGCCATCGTCTGGCAGGCCGATTCCCTCATCGAGATGTTCACTCTCAACCCGGAGCAGAAGAAGGGGTTGAAGCGCCACAAACGCTCCGCGATGCGGTCCGCGCTCGTCCTCGTCGTCCTCGGCCCGCTGTACACGGTCGCCGGGTCGATGATGGGCCTCCCCTTGGCCGAGTGCGTTGATCTCGTCCCCTGGTAATCCACTCTGTCCCCCGCTGTACGCCCAATGGCACATCGAGCCCTCTCCATGGTCGTCGCCGTGCTGTGCGTGACGAGCGTAGTCACAGGTCTCGTGACCGCTGCGCCACCACGACCAGGGACCGAGGACAACGGGCTCTCCGAGAACGAATCTGCGACGCTGTGGTCGCGCGATGCAGACGACTACATCACGCAAGATGAGTACCGCCAGCGGTTCGGTACGAATCGGTCGGCCGTCCACCAAGTTGCGAACGGTACGGACATCACGTTCACCCGTCCCCCGGCAACTGCGGCGACGTGGACGCGGAACGATTTCGAGGATCTGAATGCCAGTGGGCCAGACACCTCCGTTCATCCCCCACACGCGGAGCTCGAGAGTGGCGTCTATATCGAAGATGCGCACGCGACCATCTTCGCCGCTCAGCCCTCCACGCGAGGCCATTTGGAACCCGGAAAAACACCGCTCTACGTCGCGTCAAACGGGACGATACGGGGGCTCGTCGATTACCGGGTTCGACTCCCCAACACAGCCGGAAATACGACGACCGAATGGTCGCTCGTTGAGCACGATATCACAGCGGTCCGGGTGCAGCAAGACGGGAAGACCATCGCGGAGACAAACGGGTCACATACGCCAGCAATCGACTACCAAATCGACGACGATGGGCGTGTAACGCTGACGCTCGAAGCGGACATCCGGGTTCGACTGAAGGGACCGCAAACAAGCGATGGCAACGCGTCCACCAGTGTTGGCTACCATGAGGCAACACGCACTGTTTCCGATTCGATTGCCGTTGAAGTCTACGACCTCGCCGCGTACTCCTACTACGCGGAATATCCCGACGGCGATACCGGAGTTGCTGTCTTCCAGTCCGAGCCGTGGCAGGGCTACACGCTCACCGAGAGCAACAACAAGAGCGTCCGCGGCGTCTGGCGGTTCTACACGGCTCGCAACACGAGTTGGGATACGCTCATCAGGTCGAACCGAACGGAGACGGCGAGCGTAGCGTCCGATGCTATCCCCGTCTACGTCCACGCGTATCCGTCCGAAATCGGACCACGCGCGGAACCCGTGCGTGGAGGACCAGAGATCACTGACACGTGGGGAGAGGAACGTACGACGCCACGGCCCACCATTGGCGAGAATGTCACTATCGGGGTTGTGAACCAGTCGTACATGACGACCGCCGGTGTCGCCGTCCGGGCTGAGACCGTCGATAGAGACGCGTTGCAGGTTGCGGGCATCGTTCGTGGTGTGAATGCGTCCGTTACTGATCTTGGAGGCCGCTCCGCACGCCAGCTTCGTCAGAGTTCGCTAACAGTCGAAACGCTCCGGCAAAATCAGTCGCAGACAACGCTTCGGATCGAACTCCAAGACACGCAGACGAATGCTCCAATCGCCCTCAACGATAGCGAGCGACAGTCACTTCTCGGGACGACACTCCACGGTGGCTACATCACGATCGGCGACCGGCGGATCGAGACCAACGCCTCAGGGGTCGCTCTCGTCACGATTGACGAACCAGGGATCTACACGGCACGCTATCATCCGGGGTCGTGGCTCGGCTACAATCCCGCGTACGTGAGTGATACGGCGACGGTCAGGTGGCACCCACTGACGACGCTTGAAGGCTGGTTCGCCCTCTTCGTCGAGGTGGGATGGCAACTGCTCCCCTTCTTCGTGATGTTATACGCCGGGAAACGTATCCTGCGGATGCTCGGCCCCGAGGAGATCTTCCAACGCAACCATGACTAGAGAGACTCCACAGATCAGTCGACGAACTGCCCTCCAAACAGTCGCCGGCGCGACGCTCGCAAGCGTGGCTGGCTGTCTGAATACCGGTGGGGGATCCGAATCACCCGGCAACGAGACAGCGAATCCAGATAGTCAGGGGCCGCTCACGCGCGTCGTTGTCGAAGGGACAACGCTCGTCGTCGAACTCTCGACAGAATCCAACATCGACCAGATCAACCTCATCCAGCCCGATGGAGAATCATTCGGGACACGGAAGGTAGCTGCAGGGGCCCGACAGGTCTCGTTCGATATCGGGACGGCTTACGAGCCCGGCGAGTACCGCGTAGTCGCGCTGAACGATGGGGAGCCGGTTGTGGAGATAACCAAGGAGATTCAACCGGAGATCCAGATTCGAGATGTCGGGCTCTACCGAAACAACCCTGACAAGCCATGGGACGAGGTTTACGGTGAGAGTCAGACTGACACGAAGAAGAATGGAGAGGCATTCGTTACTGTTCAAAACACTGGAAGCGGACCAAATGCGATCGTAGAACTCCGGTTTACTGGAGATATTCCGAATCCTGTCGAGGACCCTCGAGGAAGTGGGATCTATGAAAAGGACAGCGTCGTAGTCCCGGCAGGCGAGACGGTAGACCTGTTCAGTGACTCGTTCCCGTTCGGTTCGGAGATCGGGGACGAGGGGATGGGCTGTTCGACTAGTGGGAACAGTGGGCAGTTTACAGTCGTCTTAGAGACTCGAGTAACAGATCAGCCGGTCACGAAAGCGTACCATGTAGAATACACTGGCTCTGATGAGATGCACAACTGTGAGATCACAATTAGCGAGGTATAGCCATGGTTGACCTCATTGACGTTGTTTTAGAGGGGTTCAAAGACGTCGTTGACTGGGTTATCGGCGTCTTCATGGAGGGTCTGACGACGGGATACAACACCCTCACTGAGGAGATGTTTGGGACGCCCACCCCGCAGACGGATGGGGCATTCGTATTCGGAGAGCCGACGAACGCACCATGGTCAACGATTCAAGATGCGCTCGTCGGGGGCGAGATAATGCTCATTGCGTTGCTGCTGCTTGTAATGTGCGTCCAAGGGCGCCATACCGTTCGAATATTCAATATTGGGAGTACATACGAAGCGAGGAAGACGAAGAAAACCGCGTGGGTTGGGGCGTTTCTGATTATTGTCTGGTATTGGGTCGGTGTCCTCTCACTCTATATTGTCGATGGATTCTCGATTGCGCTGATGCCCGGTATGGCCTCACTTCGAAACGCTATGTTGGGGTTCCTCACGGTATCGGTAACCAATCCGGGACTATCGCTGTTATTTGCACTACTCGGGGGCGTCTCGATGTGGGCCCTAGAGGCCCTGTTTTACATCCGCGAGATTCTCCTCTACGTCTATCTCTACGGAATGCCGATTGCGATTGCTCTCGGATATGGGAACTTACCCATTGTTTCAGATATCGCCATAGGGTTCTGCAAGCGATTTGTTCCTCTCGCCGTACTACCACTGCCAGCCTCGATCGTATTCAAAGGCTATGACCTGATATACGGCGGCGGGACACTTACACCACAGAGTGCATTTCTCAAATTCTTCGTCGCCGCCTCCCTCCCGCTTGTCGCGCTCTTTGTCACCTGGAAGACGTTCAAATACGCGACACCGTTGACGGCGAAGGTCGTCGGGGGCGCGACGAAGGGAGCGGCACTCATGGGGGGCGTCGCAGCGGGCGCGTACGTCGGCGGCGCCGGCGTTGCGACGACAGCGGCCCGGTGGGGCCCGAAGGCCGCAGCGGGGCACGCTGTTGCCGAGAAGGCGGCCGCACGAGGTACGAACAGCGACGAAGACAGCGGGACGCCGTCCTACCGGCGTACTGAGAACGACCCTGGAGGCTCCTAACTATGCCAACCGATCAAGACGCAGCCGCACGGCGCATTATGGACCAGTTCGGGGAGGAAGGTCGCATCCCCTACCTCAACATCGAGGAAGGCGACGTTGGCGTCTTAATTGCCTTCCCGATCATTGGCCTGCTTATCGCCGGTCTCACCGGCATCGAATCACTCGCCCTACCGTTCGTCGCAGGTGGCTTCGGATTCGGCGTTGCCGTCATCTACGTCTCTCCCGACCATCAGAATGCATGGACGTGGACGAAGGGCGTCTACCGCTACGCCAAACGTCCGCGGATTACGTTCAGCGTCCCCGAAGAGGCCGACAGTACTACCAACGAGACGAAGCGCAACGAGGGCGGGCTCGCGAACTACACGCCGTTCACGCCCGACGAGCGGACGCAGGACCTCACGAACATCGAGCGGGCGTGGCCGGGTGCTGGCGCGATCCAACGCCAGGATGGGGCGATGGAGGCGTTCATCGAGATCGACCCGGATAACATGGACTTCGCGATGTCCGACGACTGGGCACAGCTCCAGGACGCCGGCGAAGAGTTCGCCAACAAGGAACTGGACTCGAAGCTCAAACTCCACGCGACGACCCGCTCGTTCCCGGTCGAACAGATCACGGAGAACATCGAAGACCGCCTAAACGACGAGGACGTCAAAGCAAACCCGATTTTCAAAGAACTTCTCGAGGAGTACCGAGAGACCCGCCCCAAGGAGATGCGCGAACGGGGTATCCAGCAAGTACGGTACTACATCGGTGTCCAGGTCACCCCGCTGGAGGTCTACGACCGCTTCCGAGACGAGGGGACGCCGGCCGAGAAGCTGACGCAGTTCCCCGTCATCGGGTTCCTGTTCAACCCGTTCGTGACCCGCCGCGAGGACCTCACCGACGTCGAGCGCCGCGCACAGATGTTCGAGAAACTGGATAGCCGGGTCAACGACGTGCGGTCGGAGTTCATCCAGCAGGCGTCTGGCTGGTCCGCACGCCGGCTCAGCACGGTCGAGCTCTTCGTGTTGAATATGGACTTCTGGAACGGCCGCGAACACGACTACGACGAAGCCGAGCGCGTCGTTCGCGAACAACCCATCATCGGCAACTCGCGCCGGGAGGATGCCCACGATGCGTAACCTCGTCCTCCAGACGGGCAGCGGAGCCGTCGGCCAGCTCACAGAGTGGCTCACGAATCCGACCTCAGCTGAAGGGGCGGCCCTCTACATCCTGCTCGCGGTACTGGTCGGGATCGGCGGGAAACTCCTCTGGGACTGGACCACCGAAGACGACGAGGAAGAGGTTGAGTTCTCGGATCTGCTCAACGAGGAGACCATCGAACAAGGAGAAGCCGAACGCCAACTTCTCGACGACATCGCCGAGTCACACAAGACGGTGACCGCGCCGGCGGCGATCGAGTGGGAGACGCGCGCGGCACGGGTCGGCGAGCAGTGGACGACGACGCTGTACATCGCTGACTACCCGGACTACCCCAACGACGGCTACCTCTCCGAGCTCTTTGAGATGACGGACGTGCAGTTCGACCTGACGGCCCACATCACGCCGAAGAATCAGGAGCGGGCCAGGAACGAACTGCAGGATATCGCTGACGACCTTCAGGTGGATGCTGACCTCGAACAGAGCGTGCGGAGTGCCTACCTACAGGAACGAGCCAACGAGGGCGCAGCGACGTACAAGGCCGTCGAGAACGGCGCGAATGTCTTCGACCAGGGGATGTTCATCACGGTCCGGGCCGACGAGAAGGAGGACCTCCGGGATGCCGTCCAGAAGGTCAAGAGCGCGCTCCGCGACGACCCGGCGAACCTCACGCCGAAGACGGCGATCTGCCGGCAGGATCTCGCCCTTCAGTCCGCCGCACCCATCGGCGACAACGAGTTCGGCCGAACGTCGATTGCGCTCGGCGGCGCCGTCGGCGCGCTGCTGTCCTCGCCGCACAACGCGACGATTCTCGAGGAGGGCGGCGTCGAGTTCGGGATTCACAAAGATAACCAGAGTCCTGTGGTCATCGACCCGTTCGCCCGGGACAACGGCTACGCGATGTTCACCGTCGGCGACACCGGCTCGGGGAAGTCGTTCAGTTCGAAGCAGAACTTCATCCGGTCGATCGAGCAGAGCAAGGACCGTATCGGCATCATCCTCGAGCCGTTGAACAACTGGGCAGGGGTCGCCGAAGCACTCGATGCCAAACGAATCACTGTCGGCGGGACGCTCGGCCTGAACCCCTTGGAGATTCGGGAGACGCCCGAGCACGTCCAGCGGGCAATGGGCGAGGACGCGAGCCCGTTCAACGAGAAGCTCGACGACGCGATGAGCTTCCTCACCAACTTCTTCGCGCTGCGGGGCATCTCGCTGGGTGACCGCCGGACGACGCTCGAACTCGGGCTCAAGCGGGCGTACAAGCGAAACGGGATTACCGACGACATCTCGACGCACGGCAACCCGAGCCCGACGATTCAGGATATGATGGACGTCTTCGAGGAGATGGTTGACGACCCCGAGGAGTTCGTCGTCCGATCCGACGAGGAGGCGGGGAAGATCAAAGAGGACGCGACGTGGCTCCTCGACCAGCTCCGCCCCTTCGAGGACGACGGTCGCCACGCCAACCTGGGCCAGGAGTCCGACTTCGACATTCGCGACGAGAAGGTCATCTACCTCGACCTCGCCCAGCAGGAGGGTAGCGTCGACAGTAGTACGGCGCTGACGATGCAGCTACTCATCTCGCTGGTGTACGAGCGGGCGAAAGTCTCGGAGAAGGAGGTCGTGTTCTACATCGACGAGGCGCGCTACATCATGCAGGACGCCGCGAGCCTGGCGTTCCTTGAGACGGTGTTCCGCCACCACCGGCACCACGACCTCTCGATCCGGCTGGTCACGCAGACCGTCGACGAGTTCTTCGAGCACGCCGAGAGCGAGGCCATTCTGGACCAGTGTGCGGTCAAGCAATTCCACCGCCTCGACGGGATGGATGAGGAGTGGGCCGATGAGTTCGGCCTGAACTACGCGCAGATGCGGTTCGTCCAAGACGCCGTGCCGGGCAACGAGGACGCCGGCTTCTCCGAGGCGTTGGTAGGCGTCGACGGCGAGTGGCGCGGTATCCAGGTCAAAGCGATGCCCAAGGAGAAGCAGGTCATCGACTTCGACCCGACCGAGCAACGGCGAACCTCACTTCCCGGTGCTGGTGAAGACGCTGTGAATCCGGATGTTCAGGCAGTCCAGGATGACGGTGAAGCCCGAGCGGCCGGCAGCGACGAAACGCCGCCCGAGCGGACGTCAGCGGAGACCGATGGGGGCTCAGAGGAAGGTGATGAGGATGCGTGAGTACCTTCGCGTGACGCCGACATCCGAAGAACTCACACCGGAGCGTGTGCCGCAGGCACTGGAAAGTCTCCACAAACTGACCGCAACGGACTCGACAGGGCTGGTCGACACACTGAATCCACTACATAGCGAGACACCGCCTCGGTTCGAATTCCTCGCACTCAGTGATGGTGTGGATGAGCCCGTCGAATTCTACTATGGGGCCGACGAGCATCTGGACACTCTCGAGAAGCGTCTCCGGTCGATCTATCCCGAGACATTCGACATCGAACGCACCGAGGTCGACGTTGTATCTCGACTCGTGCAGCCTGTCGAATTCGACCGGGAGACATTCGTCGAGCAGTATGAGTCGGGCGATCTCCAGTACGAATTCGGTCCTGACGAACAATACGAACTAGCAACTGACGACGACAGTCAAGCGGGTCCAACAGACGCCGAATCAGCCGCGGATGGGGGGACAGTCGGCGATCAGTCTGCCAATCACATCATCGAAGTTGGGGATACAGCCCTCAAACTCGCCCCACCAGATTCGATTCCCAAGGACGAGCCGGTCACAACGCTGGCGAAACCAACGATGACATCGAAAGGAACGGTACTTGCGCGACCAGCGACTGATACCGTCTCCCCACTCGGCGTCCGGTGGCAGGGCTCGGCGACTCGGAAACAGGATTGGATGTCTTCGCTCTCGCCGTTTACTGGCGACGATATAGACGAGAGTCCCGATGCTGTCGACCAGCCCGGCGGCGCGCTCGCATCGCTCGTCGATGACTTGACGGAGGCAAGTGCACCACTGGCGTTCCACGTCGTTTTCGAACGACGGGCGAGCTGGCAGAGCGATGCCGACGTTCGAACGGAAGACATTATCGAGGGGCGGGACACCTGGGCGCAGCGGTTTTTGGGGCCACTCTTGGAGTTTGACGATGAGTCCGACCGCCGAAGCCGGGAGGATTTGAGTGAGACACAAGCAGCTCGTGTCGGAGCCATTGAGGCGAAAAACGCGAAGCGCTCGTTTACCGCGAATATTCGCGCCCTTGGCGTGCCATCCAGTGACGACGAGCGTGAAGCACTCGACGAACGGTTGCAGTCACTCGCCCCCGTCTTCGATACACTCGACGGGCCGTACTACGAAGTGGAAGCCGAACGGGTGCGCGATAACGGCTTGCGGCAGGCCAAAAAAGAACAGCACGCACGAACCGCGCTGCAACGACTCTTAGATCGTGAAATCGTGACCGGCCGTGGCAAGACCCGACCCGAGTTCGTACTGAGCGGCCGCGAACTCGCGAACTTCCTCACCGTTCCTTCGTCGGAGCAACTCTCCGTTGAGGGCGAACGTGGGACGCGTGCGGAACAACAGAGTCGGAATCCACTCGCCCGGCCGCACCAGGACATTATGAGCGAGTTCCGTGACGGGATGGCGATCGGATACGCCCTCGACGAGAACGGCGATCGACGACCAAATCCGGTTCGCGTTCCGCCGAATTTGTTACCGACACACTACGGTCGATTCGCCTCAACTGGCGCCGGGAAGTCGAAGGCCATCATTAACGACGCGCTCTCGCTCCGCGAAACGACTGGTGGCCCTGTCGTCCTCGTCGATCGGAAAGGAGACGGGATGTGTGAGAACTACCTGCGCTGCCACTACGAGCGGTTCGGTGGCCTCGACGACGTCTACCACTTCCGCGTCCCGGACACCATTCCCGCGTTCTCCTTTTTCGACATTCGCCCCGCGCTCGAAGCGGGTCGCAACCGCGAGGACGCGATTCAGGACAAGGTCGATCACTTCCACGATATCCTCCGGATGATGATGGGTCGCGAGCAGTACGAGCGGGCGTTCGTCGCCAACGAGATTCTCAGCTACCTGATCAAGGCGCTGTTCGACGAGGAGTACGGAAGCGACGTGTTCGGGCTGGACGACCTCTTCGCCGCTGCCCTCCGGATGCAGCGCGACCAGACAATTCCCCCAGTCTCAGCCGAGAACCAGAACATCGAGGAGTCGCTAACGCGGCACTTCGCGAAGGCGGACCGCCGATTCCAGACATCGATGGACGCTGTCGGGAACCGTCTCGACTGGCTCAGAGAGGATCCCAACCTCCGGCGTATTTTCAGTCACGTCCCCGAGCAAAACGACGCGGGGGAGTACGTGGACAACCGCTTCGACTTCCGGGAGTTCCTTGAGGAAGACGTGACTATCATCTTCGACGTTGGTGATCTCCGCCCAGAGGCACAGCATGCGATCACACTCCTGCTGTTGAGCAATCTCTGGGACGCCGTCCAAGTACGCCGTCGGGATGACCGAACTGACTACGAGAAGCTCACGAATCTCATCATCGAGGAGGCGGCACCGGTCGCATCGACGAAACTGGTCTCCGAGCAGCTGCTGCCGCAGGGGCGGTCGTTCGGCCTGAGTATGGGGCTCGTGATGCAGTTCCCCGAGCAGGTGCGGAACCGGAGCGAACGTGCCTACGACGAGGTGTTGAACAATATCAAGACGAAGCTCATCGGCAATATCTCGATCAAGCGCGACCTTGCGGAGTCGCTCGCCCACGAGGACCTCAGTCCGACGGAACTCCGCAACCGGATCAACACGCTGCCGAGCGGCGAGTGGATCGCCCAACTCCCGAGTCCGTCGTTTGGAGAGACTGGTCCGCGGCCGTTTTCGCTGCAACCGCTCCCGATTGCGCCGGGGCATCCAGAAAGCGACCAGCCGCTGTCTGCTGAGCAGGCCGACCACTTCGAAACCGTGGCTCTCCCGCGACTAACAAATCGAACACAGACCCAGTACGGACTTGCTGAAACCACAAACGAATCGGAGACAGACGAAGAGGCGAACTGGGGCAGTAGCCCAAACGATGAAGCGTCAGCATCCACAGAGTCGTCTAGCCCTGTGGACTCGACGCAGTCGTCTTTCATCAGCCAGGGAACGAGCGATTCAGCAGCTGACGAAGAGAAGGAGAACGACTCAGACACCATTGACTCACTGTTTGGGGATACGGAATCCACAGGGTCAGACGGGGCGGCTACAGAAGAGGAAAGGAATGTTGTCGATGAAAACGGGTCGTCGCCAGTACAGTCAGGTGGTGTGACCGTCTCCGATGACGAACTCCGACAGCGCGGACTCACTCACGACGATATTCGGTTCTTGACTCGCGTCCTCAACGTGATGAACAGGGACGCACCGAACCACACGCTCCTCGATCACATGAGTTCGTTCAAGGGCGACTTTGATAATCTGGACGTGCAGCGGCTCATCGACCAGGACCTGCTGGAAGAAGGACGAGCTTGCAGTCGGAAGTACTACACCGTCCTTCCGGCAGGGCGTGAACTGCTCGGCCAGAAGCTCAAGGTCGGTCCTGGTCAGGGAGATATTGGCGAGAAGACGCCGCATAAGGTCGGTGTGAAGCTACTCGAGCTGTGGTTAGAAGCGCGCGACGAGGTCGTACAGGTCGAACCATACTACGAGTACGACGAGGAGACGGTGTTCGACGTCGCCGCCTTCGACGCTGACGGAGAACTCGTGTGGGTCGGCGAAGCGGAACTCCCGAGCAACAACAAACACGCGCCGGTCGACGACTACGACAAGCAGAGTGCGGTGGATGCAAACGTTGTCTGGGCGTTCAACAGACGAGAGACAGCCGTCGAGGTGCTGGATCGACTCGCAGAGGCCGACCGGATAGAACATAGTGTGAGTGGGCGTGCAGCCCGTCGGTTCTCTGATATTCGAGAGGCCGTCGAATCGTTCGACGCAGAAGGGATAACGACGATTCGGAGCTTCAACAAGCTCGATGAGGAGTTCAATCCATGAGTTGGCGCCAAGCTACGCGCGAGGAGATATACAGGTACTACACGGAAGAGTTCCCCTCGTACGTCGACGACCTCCCACCATTCATCACAGCGAAGGGGCCGAAACAGTACGCGCTCGCGTTTCGAGAACCTCACCCGGTACGGAAAGACGAAGTCCCAGATAAGGACTTCATCAGACGAGATACCTGGCAGACGAACGCCGCTGGTAATCGGACCACAGCAGCGTTCCACGACTTCGACGACGTCCTCGAGTTCATCCGCCATCCAGCACGGAACGATCCACTCGGACGAAGTGACTTCGCGCTCGCAGATCCCGACCTGCTCGATAAATCGGACCCGCGTCCCGATGCAGTGTACTACGCCCTCGATCACTGGGAACGGCCGTGGGTACTCCTCGTCGATATCGACGCGAAAACGATAGCTCGAGAGCGAGCAGCGCAAGCGGTACCGGACGAAGATGTTTCAGGGGACAGCGAGGCACTACTCGATGCCGCGGGGATTCTCGAAGCCGACCCAGCAGGCTATCCATATTCATACGAGGATATTGAACGGGCCATCGAGTACGGCTTCGAGGCGCGAGATATCTTCGAGAACGACTTCAACGCCGAGGAGACGATGGTGGTGTACAGCGGCCAAGGCGTTCACGTCTACTTCCTCGATGCCGACCCTGCCCATCGATATGACGCTAAGAGTCGAGAGGTACTGAACGACCTTCTGCAAGACACCTACGGGATTCCCATTGATCCAGTAGTTACCGCCGACCGTCGTCGAGTCGCCCGGCTCCCCTACTCGTTGCACGCCGACGTCTGTAGCATCGTTCAACCCATCGAGAGCCCGAACTTCGACGTTCGGTCTGCGACACCGGAGGTACTTCAGTCATGAGTCAATCAACACCTGTTGAAGACGACCAGACTGCCTACCGCGTTGCGACGCTCCCGCTCGAATACGGCACGACACGCATCAACCAGTTGTTCACGCGGGGCTACAATCGCTACATCGTCGACGACGAAGATCAACCAGAAGACCTGTTGAACGACCTCGAGCGGTTCGGGACAGCGGCGTTCAAAGAAGATGTCAGGACCAATGCTGCAGAGGACCCTTTCGTCGACGAACCCGGAACACTCGCCGTCCTCGCGACGCTGAGTGCGGTGTGTGTCAAAACACACCCGAAATTCGAGGGTGTCCCGCCGCGGAAGGTGCAGGTCCTCTACGATATCCGCGAGCTCTACGTCAACAACCTCGCCTCGCTCCTTCGAGAGTTCAGTGACGGGAGCCTCCAGCAAGATATCGCGGAGATACTCTACGCGAAAGACCCCGGCGCGGACGGACCGCATCCCGGTCGCGTCTGTACGGGAATCAAAGAGATGCCCGAATTCGGTGATGGATTGTATCTTGAAATTCCGATGGCTGCAGCATCAAGGGACTGCCTCGTTCGCGCCGATACTGAGACAGGGGAAACAGGAGAGCTACTCACTCGCGTCAAGGACAACTGCCTCTACGTGCCGGTCGGTGATTTCGACGCGAAGTATCGCGAGTACGCCAGACGCGCGTTCAAGAAGCTCCTGCGAGTTCAGGAGGAGAACCTCTCCGAAGACCAGATCACGTGGCTAACGACGAATGAATCGGCAATCACAGAGCGAATCGACCGCTTCATCGAGACGGGCCACCACGAACGTATCTGGCGCGACTGGGATGCCGGTGAACGGACTATCCGCGTGCTTCGGGACGCGATTCGAGACGCACCTAATGAAACCGCAACGCTGGGAGAGTTCCACTCCGCAAAGGCACTGTATGCTGCGGTCGATACGTACGATCCAGAAGCCAACTGGAAGCAAGATGTGTGTAACCGCATCTCGAGTCCCCGCAGTCTCGGGAATCTCCTCGCATCGCAGCGCGACCACCGGAGCCTTACCATCCGACAGCAAGGGACCACGAATCAGTACCGGATTCAAGACGCTTCACACGGGAGTGAGTCGCTCAGCGTAGATTCAATCGAGGACCTCTTTGAACTCCCCTGTATGGCGAATATGGAGGAGCGATTGCACGAGAAAAAGCCGGTCCGGAAAGACCTCTACAACTTTGCGCGGATGGTGATGTGGCTCCCGCAGTACCAAGACAGCAGCCTCGACGAGATTGTCGCGGATCTCAAGGACGTCTTCTCGCGATGGCCGTGGTACGATGAACAGGTCACCGACTACCAGATTCGCTACGAATTCTCGAACACGATTGGAGGCGACACACCGCTTCCGATGAACTGCGACAACGACAATATGCAGCGGTACTGCATCGGACAGGACCAGTGTCCATATTCGATTTGGGGTAGTCTCCCCTTCCCAGATGAGATGTACAACCAACTGGACGAGACCGAGTCAGCTTCGAACGAATTCTGATTCCCCAGGGCATACATACCAGTTTTAGCATATATTCACACCGAGTATAGAAGTGGTGGGATTTGAACCCCGTCACTCACCTTTCAGGCGTTCTACGGAGTGATTTGGGCAGAATGGAGTAGAATCCGGACTGCAACAGAGAATAAGTCCCCTCTCCGGATCACCCATCCCTGCCTACTCCCAAGCTTGTTGTTACTCAAACCGGCCGGTTTCGGGGGTTTCAACCTCTCGTCACACACATTTTCGTTCTCTCGTCTCAATTACCGTTTCGTCAAGGGCGTTGTAACGGTCGGAAATGTGCGCGACGGGACTCTCGGGCGATTTGCATCCGGGATAGGTTCGTCTGTACCTTCGATATCGTCCAAAGGAAGACGAGGGTACACCGGTGCAAACGCCGCTGGCTCTCTCCAGCCGAGGGGCTATCAAACGATACGCGTCTATAGCCAACATATCATAATCCACTCATTAGATGGCCGTGTGATTTGCGGTGGAGTTTGTCGTCCCCCGAGAGGGCAAGGGGCTGGAGTGAGTGCCCACTCAACAATCATATCTTCACAGAACACGAGCAACAGCAATCGACTAGCTGGCGAGCGAGGAACCGTGGGCAAATCTCGAATTGAAGTTCTCTCATAACGGAAGTCCGACTACCATTGTCTCGCTCGTCGAGTGCGCACTCGGTCGTCCTCAGATCGAACCGACGAGACGCTAAACGCTGACCCAGATACGTTCTACGTAAAGCCTGTCTACTAGTTCAGACCCGTTACCGATTAACCAACACAGAACCGTAGCCCTACGTAATGTTGGTTAAAGTCGTTGGAGCGAGCAGTTTGTACGCGCCTGAGAGGCCGAGGCGCACATGCGTGCGCCAGCGTGATTCCTATGACCGGTACAGGCGCATTCGATGATGCATCAGCCGACCACGAACGATTCGAAGCGGAACTCGTCGCACAGGACCAAGATACTGCCCGCGTCGCGGTAGCGGACGTTGACGACAAAAGAGCCCATTCCCTCGTCAATGACCTCGTCGATGACAATGTCGTCACTCCCATCCCCGACGAACGGGTTCTCGTCCACGAGCCAAGCGAGGAGGCATTCGAGTCAATCCTCCAACTCGCCGTCTTCCATCGGGGCTGGACGGCCGCCCATGACGCCGAGGAGGAGTGATGCAACAGACGCTCTCCGGCTGTGCCTTCTGCAATGGGGCTCCCGGTACGGACGTGGGGGAGGCCCACACCAGAGGAAAAGACGAGCGAGTCACGACCCCATCTGTGTGCTGCCAGCTAGCGGCGGCGGTAGTCTGAAGTACATGGACTTCGAACTAATAGGTATGACCTCCGATCGCGACCGCGTTCGTCCGGATGGCGGGATTGACGCGCTGGACCCCCCACCGATGGACGTCATGGACGAAGAAATGCTCAAGCCGGAGACGCTGGCCCAGAACGCCCCCCGGCTCGAGACGGTCGTCCAACTGCTCAACCACCCAGCACTGGCCCGCGTCTACGTCTACGTGTGTTACTGGGGTCCGGTCGCCCCGCCGGAGATTATGGAGACACTCGAGCTCTCGAAATCGACCACCTACGAGTACGTCGATCGACTGGTCGACCTCGGCCTCGTTGAACGCGATGACTCGACGCGTCCCCAGCAGCTGACTGCTGATCCGGTCATCATCGCCGAACAGTACGTCCCGATCGTCATCACGCCGACCGTCCTCCACGCCCTCGCACTCCAAGAAATCGATGAAGACGTCGAGTACTTCATGGACCGCTACGGTCTCGGGAAGCTCATCGCCGCGTTACGGGGTGCTGGACTCCACTTCGCCGGGAAGACGACCCAGCGAATGGTCGCCACCGATATCGACGTTCGCGAGACGGAGGCGATGATGATCATCTACGCGCTCAAACCGGCACTGGCCGTTGGCCGAGACCACGATCCGTTCTTCGAGTATCTGTTCCCAGACGTGCACGACGAAATGGATCTTCCCGACCTTGACGAGATATCTGGTGCCCCAGCCCACTCGTCGGATCCCGATCGGTGAGTTCGACGGATGGGTACTGACGCACCATTTGCTGCCGATCAGGACGTCCTCGTCGACGCGAATATCTTCTACGCGATTGGTCGTCCCTCGAACCCGCAGTATCGGCGCTTCCGGAGTGCAGTTCAGAACGCGGGCGTCGTCTGCAAACTCCCCCAGCGCGTAATCGGTGAACTCGGTGGCCCGGAGACGAATCGCGTCCGAACGGCGCTCGACGAGGGCTGGGCAGAAATCATCGATGCCCCATCTCCGACGGATGGCGACGCTGTCGCCGCAAGCGATATCGCCAGACGAACTATTGCGAGCGAAACCGATCGGGCCGAACACGAGGTCGAGAAAACCGATGCGATTCTCGCCGGGCTCACCATCCAGTACGTCAGAGACCGCTCAACAGCGGGTGTTGTTGTCCTCACAGACGATGGCCCTGCGAAGAAAGGGATTGAGAACGCAGTCCGGGCGCAAGGCTATATGGACGCAATCACCGTGTACGGATTGGCGGATATCATCGGCGACGATCCCGGCGACTCGATGCGACTGATTTAGCTGATTGCAGGCGGCATTCAGAACGCTCTCGACCATTCGCAGGCGGCGACGCTGCCCATGAGCTCGGGGGACAACAGCTCCCGGTGACTGAGACGACCTCTCGCTTTTTGAGTCCACTAGGATGGTGGCTGTGTTACTGAGCGTCGAGTCCAGCTGGAGGTGTGTACGTACCGGCTCGCCCCGCTCGCCGCTTCCGCCCTCCGCGTCGCTCGCGACCGACCATTCCGGGCGTGCGGGCGCTCTCCGCACCGCCCGCGCCCGTTCCGGGCTAAAATGGATGTGCCCTCGACGCCAGCGGGAAAGCGCGGAGGATTGCGCGGCGTCGCTGCTCACCCCCCACGCTTTCTCCGCTGGCCCCTCGCTCCGGGCGGGTCGCTGGAAGACTCACTCCGTTCGTCTTCCAAGCCCTGCCTCGCTGCTCGCGGGTCGCGGTGCTCCCCGCTCGCTAGCCCGTGGCCTCCCGCCGGTCAGCCACGCATCGCTCGGCAGGACGGCGCGCGGTGCTGGATAGTTGACCTCCTCGGGCGCGCTCTCGCTCGCGCCCAGGAGGGCGCTCGCGAAGGCGCGAGCGAGAGCGCGCAGATGGTTCTGTCGGTCGTTGTCGTCGGAAAACCGCGATGTTGGAGCATCGCGGAGTCGGCGCGTG
>Ga0207756_100140_pt1 | contig 56932 bp, 53 predicted proteins | sample A23M1SouthBayCA_FD_187748 | JGI IMG/M metagenome (GOLD analysis project Ga0207756, IMG submission 187748) | Aerobic enrichment media microbial communities from Eden Landing Ponds, California, USA - A23 M1 (3) (SPAdes) | ecosystem: Environmental > Aquatic > Marine > Unclassified | place...
CGCTCACTGCGGCGGGGATCTCCGTGCTGATGCTCGGGATTATCCGGTTCCCGATTGCATGGATCGCCTCTGGACCGCTCGGTGAGCGCGGAATCTGGCTGTCGTTCGCGATTTCGAACGTCGTTGGAGCGATCATCGCCTATGCATGGTACCGGCGCGGCACGTGGCGCGAGAGTGACTTGACCGAATCTAAAGTCGACCTCGACGAGACCAGTGTCGAAACAGCAGCAGGAGATGACTGAAACCGATGACTGACACAGAGCCTGTCCACCCCTCACAGATCGAGCGCCAGTTTAAACAGGTGCGCAGCACCGCGGACGAGGCCAACCTCCCGCTCGTTCACGATGTACTGGACGATAGCCCCGACAGATGGTACGGACAGTTGGTGGTGACCGTATACGATTCACTGTCAGATCACCAGGACCGTGAGGATGTCCTTCCTTACGCCGCCGCAGTCGAATTACTCCGAGGATACGTTCGTCTCCGAAATCGGCTACTCCTCACTCTCACTGATAAACACGCGCATTCGCTTACGCTGGATCCGACAGCGGCACTGCTGGCCGGGGATTACCTGTATACAGCGGCATTTTCGTCACTCCGTTCAAGACCCGACTCTTCGTCGAGTGATTGTTTCGAAATACTGACAACGATCCTCGAAACCGTCACGGGGGCATTTGCGCGCACCTACACCGCGGCTGGATCCACAGACCACGACCAAGCAAAGTTTCTCGATGACACTGCGGGGAGTCTCGGTGAAGGTGCAGCGGCCCTTGGAGCGACGCTGGCTGGTGTCGACGAACCGGTTCGCCGACGCTGCGAACGACTCGGTCGCGGGCTCAGTACCGCCCGACAGATCAACTACGTGCTCGATACGGACCCAACCGAGGCGATGGTTGTCCCGCCCACGTTCGACGAGTCACAATTTCGTCAGTATGCAGAACAGCGGCGAGATGACGCTGCCCAGGCTCTCAACACCCTGTCAGAGACTGTCGACGTAACGTGTCTGCAAACGTTCGCCGATGTGACTGTGAAATAGGATTATTCTCTTATGTAGACATAGCAGTCATTTGGATACGGACGGAAACGCATAGTTAGCTACGGGCCAACGTTCTGAGCATCCATGTACACAATCGCTGACCTGCCCATCGAAAACACCCTCCAGACCGTCAAATACGATCTCGGGCTCGAATCGGCGCTCCATCGGATGTTCGAGAACAGCTACACCCAAATCGGTGTCGAACGTGACGGCGAGCTCGTCGGGATTGTCACCTACAGGTCCGTGGTCCGGACTCTCCTTGCCTTCCAGCGGCTGGAGGTCGGGCACAAAACGCTCGATAAGATCTCGGTCGGAGCGGCCGTCGAAGATGCACACACCATCAGCGAAGACGAGAACCTCCTCGCCGTATTCGATGCGCTCGCAGAATACACGTACATCGTGATCAATCGAGACGGCGAGTGGCGGATTCTGACCGACTACGACCTCCTGACGCGACTGAAACAGATGCTCGAACCGTTTCTGTTGATCGAGTCCATCGAGATGCAGTTGCGCGAGATTTTCACGCGAGTGTTTGGGGATTCGCTGTCGGAGCAGCTAGCCGAAACGTTCGACGAGGAACACCCACTGCCAACGCCAGCGTCGATCGAGCATTGCAGTTACGCACACTATGCCCAATTCATCTCGATTCACTGGGCAGAATTCGAATCACTCTTCGATGATCAACAGGACGTGATCCGCGAATTAGTGCTTGAAATCGGGGATATGCGAAATCAGCTCTTTCACTTTCGAGTCGACGACCCGGACAAATTTGACCGAGACCTGCTTCGTTTCGGTCAGTCGTACTTTTCCTCCGTGTGACTTCTGAGTTCGTGCGCGGGGGTCCTGAGTATCATACGGCTTGTCGGCAAGTCGAGCAACTGGCCTGGGCTCTATCAGTTGTTGCAAATACGGTTACTTTATTCAGTTTGGTGGCGGAAATAATACCCTCTAATTTCACTATAGTAGATTTGGAAATATGGGCCATCGGGTTTAGTATGAGTTCTGACATTTATGACTCTCATCGCAAGTGCGGGGTAGGGGGATGAAAAAGTTAATCCACCATAACAATCCAATTATCATCAAGTGACCAAGCGTGTCCGAGGAAGAAATTGAGAACGATGATTCGATAACGAGATTGATTTGGAGTGCCAAATTATTCCAAGAAGTCTCAAATTCTGATGATTTCCTCAAATGGACTGAAGAGAACCACGATATTCGAGGGATAGACGAAATCTTGGAGGGTTATCGTATCCTGGCTCGTTCTGCTATTCATGTACTTGGATACTCTTACTTGATGCAAAGTGGGCCCATAGCAATTGAGAAGGACTATCTATTCCTGAAAAGCCTCAGAGAGTTGGGTGACCTCGACAAGGTCCAGAGTGACTGTGAGGTTGCGGCACTCAGCCGGAAAATCAATCAGCACAACCGCGAGCTAGCTCTTGCAACAACCGAAGATGAACTCCAGGAGCGGCTTGTTCAAACGAACAAGGAATTAGTACAACCTCTTACACAGCAGCTGCCAGATAATGTTCAGGCAGCCCCCGATACGCTAAATGTGAACCAGGCGGTCACATGGGCTGCCGCTGAGCAGTGTTTCACATTCCTCGTTGATCAGCGTGAAAATATGCCGTGGGAGCTATACGTGAGTGACTTTGATATCCTTCTCTCCGATCAGTCAGAATTGGATGAGGGGATTCGAGGATATGCACTGGGACTGGAATACCTTTGGCGACAGTTCGCCGAACAGCTCCAGATTGATACTTCACTGTTTGATGGCCTTCATCAGATTGATGGCTGGAAGAAGATTGACAGCCAACTTTACGGGAAACTACAGCAGCAATTCTTCCAACCGTTTAGCGAAAGACACGGTGTAGAGCTCGGAGACTCACCACTGAGGCTTATTGAGTCTGTACGTGTTTACCCCGAGGACTCAACAACCGGTGTAGCCTGATCTCGTGAGATCATCTCGTTGTCGCGGACAACCCGCGTGAGTTCGTCGTATGGGTTGCGTCCCTGCTGGCGCCACGTCGCCAGCAGGGACAAGATCGTCTCATGAACGAACATTCCCCGGTCGTTCCGGAGTGTTCCGATGATTTTTCGCAACACGACCGGTTCACGAAGTGCATTCTCTGCGGCATTATTCGTCGGTGAGACCGCTGGCTCACCGACGAAGGTGAGCCAGTGGTTGAGGCCACCTTCCAGTTTCCCGAGAAGTGTTGCCACTGGTCCGTCGGGTACTGACCGGTCAATGATCTTCTCTAGCCCTCTTCGTCCTATCCGGTGGACTTCCGCACGGTCACGCGGTGACAAGTCGGTCTCCAGCCGCGCCTGGAGACCGACGTACAACTGCTTGAGTTCCCGGTGGATTGGGATCGCTTCGTCCTGCTTTGCGCCTGCGTCTTCGGCCTTTCGGAGAATATGTGCCCAACACCGCTGAAGATTGCTGCTGAAGGCTGGATAGGCCGTCCATCCGTCGCAAATGACCGTTCCCGCGAAGTCCTCGCCGAGGACTTCTGTGGGAACATCACTTCCGCGACTCTCTCTAACCGCGTACAACGTGTGCTGAGCGGTCTTGAACGTCTAAATCCACGCCTGCTCACCGTCACGTTTGACGCCTGTTTCATCGATGTGAACCACGTCGGCATCTTGGATCTCTCGGCGGATCTGCTCGTATTCACAGCGACCGGCGCGCGCAGCGCGCTCGGTCGCGTGCCACGCGGATGCGCCTGAGAGTTCGAGCTCGTGCAGTTGCTCGAAGCGATCGGCGATCTTTCGGTAGGGAAGGCGGTGATCGTACCGTGACAGTGCTGATTGCGCGATGACGTTCACCCCGAACTGCCCCTCATCGGGGCAGTCGGGGTGAGTCGCAACCGTCTCTGTTCCACAGGAGTCGCAGTGGTAGCGGTGGTGGTTGTACTGGGTGACTTCTGGTGGCTGTGGATCCGGAATCTCCTCGACGAGTCGGGGGCTGACGCCCACCGACTCGTCGAAGTGTTTGCCACACTCAGGACAACAGTCAGAGGTGACCTCGATTTTTTCGTCAGGATCGGGCGGAGAGCGCCACTCTGGGTCGTGACCGTCCTTTCGGCCGGGAGTGCCGCCGTCAGTTCGGAGATCGGCGTCTTCGCCGTCCTGCGAGGTCGGGGACTCGTTGGTCCCCGACCGTCGCTTGCTGGGTGGGGTGTGTGGATTCTCGTACTTTCGTAGGCGTGTTTCGAGTTCTTCGATCCGCTCTTGCTGCTCTTCGATCTGTTCGTTCTGTTCCTTGATCCGCGCGTCTTTCTGGTCGAGTTTCTCTTCCAGCTCGTCGATTCGATCCTCCATCTGGAGAAACCGCGAGAGGAGTTCGTCCTTGGTGAGATCGTCCCCGCTCATCGATCCCACCTCAGAACGACGACAGCAGGGTCGACAGGATGGTCTCCGCTGCTCGGAGACCATCCCTGAGACGGCATACTCGATCCCTGCTGACCAACCATGTGCTCTTCACGTGTCGCTATCTACGAGATAGTGACGAAATCAGCTGGGGCTAAACACGTACAAAGGAACCTATCCCTGTAGACCTCATCGGAACTCAGACCAAGGGTCGAACCCGCGCTCTGCCACCATTACGAGTCGGTGGATACCGACCGAGTCTGTCGTCCCACGATAGTTTGTGGCACAGATGACGTAGCCACGGTCGGTGAACACGGCGGGATGCCGTCGACGGTTCGGGGCTGCCTCACGTGCGTCTCGACGAGGAATGTCGAACTTCTGCATCCACTTATGAACCGTCGGTTGCGTACAGTCGAGCTTATCTGCGATCTCGTTCGTACTCAGCTCCTGTTCCCAGTAGAGTTCGTAGAGGAGCGATTCGTCTCGCCAGGGGTACTCTGAATCGGTCATGGCTCGGTAACGGGGAGTGGCTTCCCCCGCGCCCCTCTCGGGGGCAATAAACACTACCGAGCGGAATCGTACTTGAATCTCAGATCCAGTTCGTCACCGACCCGAGCAGGTCTGCAGACAGCGTGAGTTACGGTGGGAGGTGACGGTCGTAGATATTCCGCCGATGCCCGACCGCCTCGACGATGAGGACATCCTCGTCTCGGTCCCACGTGATGATCGCACGGTAGTCACCGGCACGAAGCTTCTAGTACGGGTAGCCGGTGAGCTTTTCGAGTCGGTGGGAGGTCCAGTCTTTCGCCTCATCGAGTTTCTTCACCAACCGCTCTTGCGCTTCCGATTCGAGCCCCTCCAGCAAATCGAGTGCTTTCGGTGTCCACTCGACCTCAGTCATCGATGCCCAGCCGGTCCTTCACGTCGTCCTGCGATACCGTCTCGCCCTGCTCCCGCTGCTTGCGGCTCTCGGCCAGATGCGCCAGCGCTTCCTCGGACAGCTGTGTTGGCGGATTGACGGCGTCTCGAAGCGCGTCGCGGATGAACTCGGATTTGTTCGCGTAGCCACGCTCTTCCCAGACGTCGTCGACCTGTGCCAGCAGCGACTGTGGCACTCGGACGTTGATTTTCTCCATTTCACCGTCGCCACCGGCGTCGCTGTCAGTGCTCATATGCTGTGATACGCTTGTATCACGTAAGTAGCTTCGGTTGGATACGCGAACTGTGGTTGACGAGGTCGAGACTGCGCTCGAGGGAGAGCCGCCGATGCTCCGAGAGGTCCAGCACGACGGCTTGGCCGTCGACGCGGAAGCCGACGTATTCGACTGTGTCTTGGTGAGACTGAGCGGCCGATGCGACTGGAACCGATTCTGAACTGGCTACAGGTACATTCCCGTTCATCGTTGCTCGCGGGCGGTTCGGTGACCCCCGCACCCCTCTCGGGGGTTCAACAAACAGGACGACGTAGCGTTCGGCAACGTACTGTCCACTTGACCTCCTCCCACCCCTGAAGAGATGGGATTCCCGAGCGTTGGGATATTAAGGTTTAGAGTCCACCACCTCGGCCTGCGGTTCGAATCCGCAGGAGAGGTCGTACAGGTAGACTCCGGGCTGGGCCAACCAGCCGGTACTCCTATCCCCAGACGGGGACTCGGAGTTACTTGCACTGTCGTTGATGTCGAGACGGATGTTCTCCGCTCCATTTACGTCCGCGTTGAACGCTGCGTCACAGTCTTCACAGACGTACAAGCCACGCTCAACACGCTGCCCATCGTCTTCTTTCCCGCACACAGAACACGTCTTCGATGTGTCACCCTCGTCCACTTCCACGACCTTGATCCCCTCGGCCTTCGCCTTATATCCGAGAAGCGAGGTGAAGCGGTCGAACGCCCACCCGTGCAGGTCAAGGTTGCCGTGCTGTCCCCAGTTCTTCGCCTCACCGCTCTCATCCTCACGCACGCTACTCAAATCTCCGACGTTGACCCGGCCAACGCCCTTCTCCACACACCGCTGGACGATGTGCTTGGCGAGGGCGTGGAAGAAATGCCGGCGGCGCTCAGACCACTTCCGGTGCAGCCGTGTCGCCCGCTCGCCACCACTGTCGTCACACTTGGCAATCTCCTTCGGGAAGTAGTAGCCGTCCTGTTTCAACCGATTACCCGGGTATAAGTCGGCCTCTTCCGTGCTGTAGGCGACAGCGGCGAAATTCGAGATACCGAGGTCGATGCCAGCGGTCTCCTCTCCGGGTGCGTCTGGCGTCTCAATCTCGTCTTTGCAGACAAGGTGGAGTTCCCAGCGTTCCTTCGCGTTGTCGTAGACGGCACGAACCTGTTGCAGGTTCTCGACCGAGATGCCGGGTCGCGTCTCGTATTCGACGAGGATGTAATCGCGGTCCCGTGGGTGGTCTTTGTGATTCACGCCTTTGCTGAGGCGGACGCGATTGTGTTTCGGGTCGTGTCGGATGCCCTTCTGCTTCCACGTGACCGTGCTGCGCGGGTGTTCTTCGTGGACGCGGCAGCCTTGGTCGTCGTAGTAGTTGCGTTTGCGGTATCCGGGCGGATTGTCCCGGTCGTCGTCTGAGGAGTACCACGAGTTGAAGGCTTCAGCAAGTTCCTCCAGAACCCGCTGACTGGACTGACTGTGCAGCCCTCGGTACTTGTCGTGATCCTTCAGCTCGCTTTTGAGTTCCTCGTGACCAGGGATCTCCCCGGTGTCTTCCCATTGTTGGCGGGAGTAGTAGTTGGCGACGTTCCAGAGTTTGCTGGCACTCCACCCGTGCCAGTCGAGTGGCTCTGCCACCTGTGAGTGGTTGCGGATTTGCGCACGGTGAGTGCGGTGGATTTCCAACATCCGTGGAACGTCTCTATAACAGGTTATACTCGTCTGAATTGTAAATGTTAATGTTTGACAACGGTGGACTCTTTGGGCGTCTTATCGGCGGTGAATTACCGCTCACTGTGTCGGTTTATCCCATCGCAAAAGAGATAGTTATTCCCCTCACACTATCCACATAATTGAGGATGGCTGTACTGGACGATCTCTCGGGGTTCGAGTTTGAGGACGTGATGGAGGACGTGTTCCGGAACCTCGGCTACGAGAACGTCCGCCAGGCCGACCGCACGGCTGACGAGGGTCGCGACGTCATTATGGAGGAGGTCGTCGACGGGACTCGGCGTGCGATCATCGTCGAGTGCAAGCACACGGGGACGGTCGGGCGGCCGGTCGTCCAGAAGCTCCACTCGGCGATCGCGACGTTCGACTTCGACGGCCCGAAACGCGGAATGGTCGTCACGACCGGCCGGTTCACGAACCCTGCTCAGGAGTACGCCGACCGCCTCCAGCAGAACGACGACCCACACCCAATCGAGCTGCTCGACGGCGAGGACCTCCGGGAGATCGCCGACGAGATCGGCCTCGACCTCTACAACGGTCGCATCGAGATTCTCTGCGACGAGACGCTCCGCCCGCACGACCCGGCTGCCGACGTCGACGCGCCCGTCGCGGAGGCGTTCCGCGACATCGAGAACATCGAGGCTGCCGACCTCCCAGACCCACACTCATCGGTGACGTTCCGCCCGGTGGTCGCTGTCACCGCGGACACGAACGCTGTCTTCGAGACGTCGGTGGGCGTCATCCACCGGATCATGGACCGGACGCGATTCGTCTCCCACGCCGAGCGCGGGCAGCCACAGGTCGTCGACGAAGACGTCGCGACGCTGGTCACCGAGAACCTCCACGCGACGCTCGACCTCGACGCCGAGCAGTTCGGCGAGGTGTTCGACGACGTCGAGGAGCGCCGGTTCGGACAGACTCAGACGGAGTACAAGGAGTGGGTCGTCGAACGCCTCCAGCAGCACCACACGACGACGGTGACCTACACAGGCGACAACAACGTCACGTACAACAAGACCTGCGAGCCGAACCGCTCGGACATCTCCGTGCAGTCCATCGAACCTGTCTACCTCCCCCAGGTTCGACACACCACAGACATCCAAGAGTACACCTACCCTTACGAGTACTACGCAGCGGGCACCTCACGAGTATCCGCTGAAGACGGGATCCACAGGTGCGTCCACTGTGACACGAGTGGCGTCGACGAGACGTACACCTACTGTCCGAACTGCGGGGCAATCGCCTGCTCCAGCCACATCAAAACGGAGCGGCTGGAAGGTGAGCCGGTCTGTACGGGCTGTGCGGTGACCGAACGGTTCGCGTTGAAGACGAAGTACTTCTACGACGAACAGAATCTCGAGGCGTTCCGCGAGGAGTACGCCGAGATGCCGCTTCACGAGAAGGCGATGGAGAACAAGTGGCTGGCCGGGGGAAGCGTTGTCGCGACGCTGCTGGTCGTCGTCGGACTACTCGTCATCGGCGGCATCATCTGAGCGGGCTACGCGTTCACGCCGGTTCAGCGACGATCTCTTCGAGTGCGTGCTCAAGCGGGCCGTGGAACTGCCACCTCGCCTGCTCGAAGGCCTCGTCGGTCGGGCCCTCCCAACGGGGGAACGTAGAGTGACCGCTCACTTTGACTGTCCACTCGGTCGGCTCGTCGAACGAGTTCTCCGTCGGAAGTTCCACCACGTAGAGGTACTCCTCGTCACCGTGGATGCCGTCGGCCGGATTTTCGACACCGTGGCCCAGCAGGAACAGCGGCTGGTCGAGGTGCTCCATATTGTCTGGCTCGAGGAGATCCGCTGGTTGAGCCGCATCGATCGTTCGCCCCGGGTCGCCATCCAGATAGAGGTTGACTGTCGAGAGCTTGTCGAGGAATACGAACGTCGCCGCCGTATAGCCCGGTCCCCGCTCTGCACGGGTCGCATCGAGAAGCTCTTTCAGCTGTGCGAGATCCCGGAGGACGCTCTCCGGGTAGCCGTCCGAATGTCGGTACACCTGCGCGACGCGGTCGGCACTGCCATCTGTCTCACCGGTCTGTTCGACTCGTTGGACGAATCGGAGTTGACTCCGTGTCGACATCGGTACTCGCCGGCGCGTGTGCGCCGGCACCCATCGCCGGCGCAGGAACAACATCACGCGATCGTATCGTCGTCGATCAAGCTTTGCAAGAGCATGGGGACAACGCAGTGCTGTCGTTGCGTGCAACGTCCTGAAACACAACAGATTCACCTCTTGCATGCTGGTGTTTGCATTTAGAAACGCCAATTCATGCTGCTGGCGAAAATAGGAACAGTACATGCATGAGAGATCGCGAACTGGAAGACTCTGCACCCGGTAATCTCATCTCCTATGGGCGAGAGTTGTACTACAGACCCGATCCCCTTCCGCCCTCACGCGGACTCGCACTGGATGCGGAGTTCTACGACCTGCTGGCCGATGCCACATTCTGGCTCGGTAAACTGAGCGGCGTCAGTCTCGAACTCGACTTTCCACCCGTCCTCTACACCTCGCTTCTTCGGAAAGAAGCGATGGAATCGGCGGAGATCGAAGGCGCTGATGTCGACTACAACGCCCTCTACAGCCTCGAAACGCAACGCCTCGACGAGACGTCGGCCAAACCAACCATCGACGCTCAGACAGGCACTGCGGAGACGAAGGACACGCAAGACGTTCTCAACTACGAACAGGCGGTCGAAGACGGGATCGGCTTGCTCGACGACGATGCGACCATTTCCGAGTCGCTACTGCACGCCCTCCACGAGACGCTTCTGACTGACGTTCCGGGGGACTGCGTCGAGACTGACACCATCGGTGCCTACAAGACTGTGACCAATCACCTCGGTGACTTCCTCCCGCCAGTTCCCGGTGACGTCGACGGTCTCATGGACGCCCTCCTCACCTACTATCAGACCGGCGGGAGCTATCACCCGCTCGTCGACGTCGCCCTGTTCCACTACCAGTTCGAAACGATCCACCCGTATGGCGACGGGAACGGCCGGCTCGGCCGGCTCCTCATCACGCTCCAGTTGTACGACGCTGGGTTGCTCGAACGTCCGAATCTCTACCTCAGTGAGTACTTCAATCGAAACAAAGCTACGTACGTCGACCGCATGGGGGCAGTCCGGACTCAGGGGGATTGGGAGCGCTGGCTATCGTTTTTCCTCAGCGGTGTTGCCCGGCAAGCTGAGGAGTCTGTCGACCGAACGCTGGCACTGGACCGGCTTCGACGGAGCTACGAGGAGGAGTACGGCGGCGTCCAGTACGCGAAAAATCGGCTCGCATGTTCACTCTTCGAGCACCCCTACGTGACGACGAAGACCGTCGCGGAGCGGCTCGATATCGAACGGTCGACGGCGCATCGTGCAATCGATGCTCTGCAGGACGAGGGTGTGCTGGAGGAGGTCACAGGGAAACAACGCAACAAGGAATATCGCGCCCGGGAGATTTTCGAAATTCTCGAACGGCCGCCACAGACGTACTGATACGCGGGAGGTGGCGGAATCGATCGAGAATGCCGACGCCTGCGACAAGTTCGAACAGGTAGCCTCGGCGAGGTTCTTCCGACTGCGATTCGAAGCTCAATCAAAACATCAAGGTGAAGTCGTTATTTGGATCACAGCAAGTCTACTACGCCAGATGTGACACCTCGTCTGGTTCCTCCATGTCGTCGAATTCACCACGCTCGACTGGTTCCCAATCCTCCCCCAGTTCTGGACTCCACCAGTCGACTTTGTAGACCCCCGGGCACCGAGGATTTTCACCCGTGCCGAGCCGTCAGGCAGGTCGCGACGCAGTTTCTCGTCGACGTGAAGGTTCCACGTCGAGTCGGTGTCGAAGCACGCGAGCACGGCCTCCTCGTAGCCACGGTTTTCTCGGGACTCTCGGAGGACGACCTGCGTGTTACAGTTCTTGCAGAACACTCCCTCGAAGGGAATGTGAGTGAATACGTCCTGCCCGCAGACGGGACACCAGAGGAACTCGAACAGTACCTCACTGTGTCGGTTGAGCATTTCGAGACTCATCTGTGATCTGGCCCGGCCAGATGGGGCCACCCTCTTTTGCCCCCGATACAGACACTACCGCTTGAGAGGGAGTACTCCCTCACTGATCGCTCTTGTAACTGCATTGGTAGCTGACAAGCGCGGTAGTCTTTTTGGGAAGCTAGAGGGCCCAGAAGAACGCGATGCCGGCCGTCGTGACGACAGTCAGGATAAGCTGAAGGGGAGCGCCGACGCGGGCGAAGTCGGTGAACTTGTAGCCGCCGGGTCCGTACACCATCAGGTTCGTCTGGTAGCCGACCGGACTGAGCAGGGGTGTACTTGCCGTGATATTCAGTCCCGAGTTGTCGGCGGTTGCTGAAAGAAGCGGGATTGAGCTATCAGAAACCGCGTCGGAAAGCCGCCGAAGCCGACGAAGACGAGCAAGAAGAGTTCCACGATGAGCTCAAAAAAAAGCGCCGGGAGATGGACGCCACCGCAGTCTGTATCGACCAAACCAGGAAATCCGTGCAAGTCGAGCCGCGTGCCGCGTGGTTTCCGCGCGGTACGCGGCCCTCTGTCGAACTCTCTGGCCAACGCGACTGGACGTGTGTGCTAGCGCGATCACCGAGTACGTCACTGCCGAGTACGCAAAACATTTTATTTTAGCATTATGAAAAGAATTCGAGGATAACTTGATTGTCGTCCTGGATGGAGCGCCATCTTTCCAGGCGTCGGCCGTCACGGACCTAGCGGCCCGTGACGACCTCCCCTTCGGACGTTACCGTCGTATTCCCCGGAACTGAATTCTGTCGAGGAGTGCTGGAGACAGCTTCAAGCGTCTCTTAGCACCCGCTTCTTTGATTCACTCAACGAGCTGACCACAGCGATTGATACAGCTCTCGATAAACTCTCACCCGCAAAAGTGAGCACCTATTTCTAACGTCTACTATAATTCCACATCCCGGCTGCCCGGAGATTGACTACGGTAATCGCACTTCGGACGAGACGGTGTTGCCCTGTGTGGGACGTTTTGATCCGCCCGACGTTCCTTCATTGCCAATGATTGAGCGGCGACTTACTGGAGTGAATTTCTCCCGCAATTTGTATACACTCCGAAGATACAGTAATAGTTTGAGCTTTTAACCCCAATTTATAGCTGTTATTGCCAGATATTTGATCATGCATTGTTAATAAAGCTCTATATAACGTTATTCGATAAGATATACAAATATTTATGCGGATTCAGAACATATATTGGTTCTTGCTATTATAAATCTCACTATTTCTTCTTAATCAGCGTTGAGAGATCGGCTTCTGTTTAAAATATAATGATACCAGCACTGTCATAGCTTTCTACAGTCACAACAACTATACACTCGCACACTGATTATCTCACCCAATGGGAGACACCAATGAACCATCACCGGAGTCAAATGGAAAGGTCCAGCGGAACATCCAGAAATATGGGTTAACTGGTATAGGAGACGACCTAGTAACCCGATGGACAGCGGATGATGATCGGATGAGTTTGCGAGCACTCGCCGATCTGTTCAACAAAGCGATGTTGGAGGCCGCAATCAAAGACCAGGGCATCACACCGCTTCTCGGTAGGGTTGAGACCGTCTACGATATTCTCACCAGTGAAGACACGACTAGCGGAACTCGGATCCAAGCGAAAAACGAACTCCGGCAGGACGGGGTCAATGTCGAGGAACTCACGTCGGACTTCGTCACCCGTCAAGCTATTCACACGTACCTTACGAAAAACCGTGGTGCCGAATACGACGATAACGATGCGGATCCGCTGAAGCGGCGTCAGGCTGAACTACAACGCTTGGAAAGCCGCCATACTGCTGTTGCGGAGCGGTCACTGGAATCGCTCCGCAACGCTGGTGAACTGAGCCTCGGTCAGTTTCAGGTTCTCGTCTCGCTCCAAGTACAGTGTTCGGACTGTGGAACGCAATACCAGATGTCTGAGCTACTTGAGCGTGGTGGTTGTGAGTGTTCTCCTTGAGATATCGGCGAGAAAGTGTTCTAGACTGTGCCGGTTCATATGACAGTACTATACCTGTCATAGTGAAGGGATCGCAATAACCATTATATGTCCCGGGAATCATCAATAGATGCACAATGAGTAAAAAAGCCCTTCCCGAAGATCGAGTTTCGATTGAAGTCGAAAACATTGGCGGTATCCGCTCAACATCGGTCGATATCGAGAAAGGAGTAACCGTGCTAACCGGGGAGAACGCCACGAATCGAACTTCCTTGCTCCAGGCCATCATGGCTTCTCTTGGCAGCGAGCGAGCGACGCTCAAAGGGGACGCCGAGGGGGGAACTGTCACTCTCTCATTCGGTACAGAAGTGTACAATCGGAGCCTGACAGCGTCGGACGGTGACGTCCATTTCGATGGTCAACCGTATCTTGATGACGTAACGCTGGCCGACCTCTATGCGTTCCTTTTGGAGAACAACGAGGCACGACGGGCTATCGCTCTCGACAGGGACCTCCGTGAAGTCATCATGCGCCCGATTGATACCGAGGAGATAGAACAGCGAATACGCTCCCTGCAATCGGAACGAGACGAGATCGACAGCGAATTGGATGAACTTGCTGATTTGAGAGACAAGCTCCCCTCTCTCAGAGAGAAGAAAGAGCGTATAGAGGCCGACATTGACGAGATGGAGTCCCGGCTGGAAAATAAAAAACGGGCATTAGCGAACGCCGAGTCAACTGTTCAACGGTCGACCGAGGCGACGAAAATGCACGAAAGCTTGGTCGAAAAACTCGGATCAAAAAGGACTGAACTGCAACGAAGCGAGTCGCGGATCGATTCCGAACGAGAGAGTCTCGACAGTCTGCAAACCGAGAAAGACAAACTCGAAACGAAACTTGCCGATCTTCAGGCGGTACCCGATAATCGGCGTTCCGAAATTGACGCTGAGATCAACCGGCTACGGGGGAGAGTCCAAGAGATCAAGTCCACTGTCACTGACATGCAATCACTCATACAGTTCAACGAGGAGTTCCTTGAGGGCGATCAATCCTTCCTCACCGAGATGGGAACTGCGGAGGGAAGTCAAGAGGAAGCGGTCACTGATAAACTGCTCTCAGATGCCGATAGTGTCCGTTGCTGGACTTGTGGCAACACCGTCGACACCTCACAGATCGAAGCCACAGTCGCCGACCTGCAATCGGTTCGGAACGACCGGATGGACGAACGCCAATCACTCGAGCAACGTATCGAGGAACTAAAAAGCGAGCAGTCGACGCTAAATCGTCGACAGGAAACATACGAGCGAACCAAAAAAAAACTGGCAGAGGTCGAGGCCGAGATAGACCGACGAACGTCGACACTAGAGACGCTGAAAAAAAACCGCACGGACTTGCGCGAACAGGTCGAGAACCTCGAGGGGGAGGTTGAGGATCATGAATCAGAAGACCGTGAGGAGCTAGTTGCTCTCCAGAAAGAGGTCAGTCGTCTTGAGGTAGAACTCGACGATCGACGTGATGATCTCGACGACCTGCGCTCACAGATCACGGCAACAGAAGACCGCCTCACAGAGCGATCGGATCTTGAGGACCGCAGGGCCACCGTGACGGAAGAGATTGCCGACTTCCGCAGTCGTGTGGAGGATCTCCAGACTGACGCCGTCGAGGCTTTCAATACACACATGGAGCGGTTGTTGGAGCACCTCGAGTACAATAACCTCGAGCGGATCTGGATCGAACAGACCGAAGCTGAGGTCAAGAAGGGGCGCCGAAAGGTTACGGAGGACCGGTTTGACCTGCACATCGTCCGCAGTACGGAGTCGGGATCGGTATACGAGGACACCGTCGATCATCTGAGCGAGAGTGAACGCGAAGTAACGGGACTCGTGTTTGCGCTGGCGGGATACCTGGTGCACGAGGTTCACGACGAGGTCCCATTCATGATCCTTGACTCTATCGAGGCGATCGACTCCGATCGTATCGCCGCGCTCGTGGAGTACCTCGAGCCCTTTGCGGACTACCTCGTCGTCGCGCTGCTCGAAGAGGACGCGGCCGCACTGCCGGATAGATATCCACGTATCTCGTCGATATAATCACGATCCGGAATTGGGCTTCTCCGTTACTTACCCATCACAACCAACTGTACATCCGATCGCAGGACTGTAGTGTGGTCTGTGTGTCGGCCGTCTCACTTGACCCTAGAGTTTCTGCTCAAGATCTTCGACGAACGGACGGAGACGATCCGCAACCTCTTCCTCGTCAGGAAGGCGGTACGACGGCCCCGAGATGTCGAGTGCTCCGAAGACCGATCCATCGGGCTCGTTGACGGCCATCCCGACAGCTCGCAGCCCTTCCAGTTCCTCCTGCTGGTTCACGGAATATCCCCGACGGGAGACGACTGCGAGTTCCTCCAGCAACGCATCGATGTCGGTTATGGTGTGTTCGGTGTGCTGTGGTTGTCCCCAGCGATCGATTATCGACCGGACACGCTCCTCGTCGTATTCCGCGAGCATCGCCTTCCCGCTCGCGGAACTGTGCATGTGAAAGTACCGTCCGACTTGGAATCCCTCCTGATTCGGTGAACTGGTCTCGTCGAACAGGACGATTGAGCGACCGTATTCCTCTACGGAAAAATTCACCTCGTCGCTGACTTTCTCTGCGAGCTCTACTGCGGTTTGCCTGGCGATCCGGTATCGTTCGTCTCGGTTTCGGGCTTTTTCCCCAAGGTGGAAAAGTTTCAGACCGAGATTATATTTGCCGTCGAGCTCGACGACGTACTCTGCTTCCAGTAACGTCTGCACGTGCGTGTGCACTGTACTGGTCGCGAGGCCGGTGTAGTCAGCTAATTCAGAGAGTGTTGCACCGCCTAAATTCTCGATCGCGTCGATTATTGCGAACGAGGTCTCGGTCGTTTTCCTGGTTTCAGGCGTCCGGTCGCGTTCCATGGTTTCATGCTGCACTCAGATACTGATAAATCTGCGTGGTGGTTCCAAGTGTTGTATGGCATATAACATATATTGCTCTTGGGGATAGATTATTACCAGAAATCCATAGCAGTATCCTGGTTACCTTTGTTTCTTGTATTGTACAAAAATATTAATGGCAGTGAACTTTGCACCCTCAATATAGTCATAATCCTACTTTTTACAGGGCGGTGCAAGAACTCAGACAATATACTTTCCCGTATATGGGGAATCCACTGCATAGTTTGAGATATGTTTTTACTGTTCCCTCCTACTGTGTATGTTCTACATTTGAATTTGGCCTATATCTGTTCAAGCGTTCAGAAATGCCGGTGTATCGGAGCTGTGGTACAACTTGACACTTCACACTCGTAATCCGATCCGGTGACTAAGGATTGTCTTCACCGAATGCGATCGGATACTCGAGTCGTCATGCTTCGGGGGATCGATATCGGAATTTCCGAGACCAACATCGAACGGCGGAGAACCTTCATCGCAGCAGTCGACAGTATCGTGGCGGCATCGGGACCTGTGTGAGCAACACCGACCTCACTTAGCCGTCTGCGAAGTGACTATACTCAGGGCGACCTCAAGCTGTTACAAGAAAGCATTATTACTGCGGCGGCATACCAACACGCTGTGGAATCGCGCGCATCACCCCTACACGAGATGCATAAGTCGTCTGGCGCAGACTTCACTGACTTCGGCGGGTGGACGATGCCAGTCGCCTTCGACAGTATTCGCCAGGAGCACTTCGCAGTACGCGATGCTGCTGGCCTGTTCGACGTGAGTCACATGAGTGAGGTCGTCGTACGCGGGCCCGATGACAGGGCCCTCTTGAACCGGCTGACGACGAACGATGTTCGAGCACTGACGCCGGGGGACGCACAGTACACCTGCTTCCTGAACGAATCGGGCGTCATCATCGACGACGCAGTTGTGTATCGACAGCCAAAACGGGACGGGTACCTGTTCGTCCCAAACGTAGGCCATGGGGAGCTGATGACAACCCGACTTCTCGAATATGCGAACGAGTGGAGCATGGATGTATCCATCAGTGATAGTACGTCGGAACTTGCGCTTGTCGCAGTCCAGGGTCCGGATGCTGTCGAGACGGTTGACGCCGTCTCCAGTGGCTCTGTCAGTGCGATCAGCCGGTTTAGTTGCTGCCGGCTCGAGGTCGCCGGTGTCTCGTGTCTGGTCGCACGAACCGGGTATACCGGTGAAGACGGTGTCGAGATATTTGTCGACAGTGAGGACAGTGAGGAACTGTGGGCGTCGTTAAACAGCGTCCAACCCTGCGGTCTCGGCGCGCGCGATACGCTCCGTCTAGAGGCGGGACTGCTTCTCTCCGGTCAGGACTTCGACCCGGATGACGAACCGCGAACACCCATCGAGGCTGGTCTGACATTCGTTGTCGATTTTGAGACGGAGTTCGTCGGCCGTCAAGCGCTGGAAAGACAACGAGAGAGCGGTCCCAAGCAGCGCCTTGTCGGTCTTCGGATCGAAGGCCGCGGCATCCCTCGAAACGGGTACGACGTACTGGTCGATGGAGAACGGATCGGACACGTCACCAGTGGGACCAAAAGCCCTACATTTAATGTCCCGCTCGCTTTTTGTTATGTCGACTGCAATCACGCTGACCCAGGGACTACTGTGCAGGTCGAGGTACGCGACCGGATGGTTGAGGCGACCGTCATCGATCAGCGGTTCCTGGAGACGCTGGAGTAAGACAATGGATTTCGAGTTTCCAACTGATCGTCGGTATATGGAATCGCACGAGTGGACAGAACAACGTGATGGTACGGTCCGGGTCGGCATTTCTGACTTCGCACAGGACGAACTGGGCGACATCGTGTTCGTCGAGCTACCGAGCGAAGGCGAGTCGTTCGAACGGGGTGGTTCGTTCGGCGTCGTCGAGAGCATCAAGGCCGTCTCGGACCTCTATGCCCCGGTTTCTGGGACTGTCGTCGATACGAACGAGGCGCTCCGAGAGCAGCCGGAGCTGATAAACGACGAGCCGTTCGACGGCGGTTGGCTGGTCGAATTCGACCCCGATGAGGGGCTGGAGCATCTTCTCACAGTGGACGAATACCGTCAACAGGTGTAATCATGTCGGGACAGCACTCTGACCGTGTTGTAACGGAACCGTTCGACGACCAGTTGGGAACCCCCTTCGCTCCCCATTCGGACGAGACGGTCGCGACCATGCTCGCAGCGATCGGTGTCGATGACATCGAGGACCTCTTCGATATCCCCTCATCCGTCCAGTTCGACGGGGAGTTCGGCATCCCATCGTCCTCGGAGCAAGCAGTGAGCCGCAAGCTCGGTGACGTGCTTCAGACCAACGACTCGGCGGTGTCGTTCCTGGGTCGCGGTCACTACCAACACGCGGTGCCGTCGCTGGTCGACCACCTCTCGCTGCGCTCGGAGTTTCTCACCTCCTACACCCAGTACCAACCAGAGGTCTCTCAGGGGTTCCTGCAGGCGCTGTTCGAGTATCAGTCTCTCCTCGTGGAACTCACGGGACTGGCAGTCGCGAACTGTTCGATGTACGACGCGGCGACGGCGCTGGGCGAAGCGGCGACACTCTCACAGCGTGCACGCAGTATCGATGGGTCTCGCGTTCTCGTTCCGTCGTACGTCCGTTCGGAGTACCGGAGTATCCTCGACAACTACGTCAGCGGGACCGATCTCACGGTCGATATCATTCAGACGACCGAGGGCATGGTCGATCCGGATGCCCTCTCAGCACAGATGGACGACGACGTGGCGATGGTGTACGTCGAGAACCCGACCGTCGAGGGAGTCATCGAAGAGCACCTGTCGACGGTCGGGTCCCTCACCGACGAACACGGGGCGCTGTTCTGTCTCGGGAGCGATACGGTGGCGCTCTCACTGCTGGAGCGGCCCGCCGATGTTGGCGCGGATGTCGTTGTCGGCGATGCCAGCGTACTCGGGCTCCCGGCCAGCCACGGTATGGGCCTCGGGCTGTTCGCCTGTCGCGAGGAGTTTCTCAGGCAGGTCCCCGGCCGCCTCGTGGGTGCGAGCACCGACGAGGCGGGTGCACGGACGTATACACTGACACTGCAGACACGTGAACAGCACATCCGACGGGAGCGCGCCACCTCGAACATTTGCACGAACCAGGCCTGGATAGCACTGCGTTCGGCGATCCACGCTGGCATGCTCGGGCCACAGGGGCTCCTGTCGCTCGCGGAACAGTGCCATCGACGTGCGGAATCCCTCGCGACCGAGATCGACGAGTTCGACGGTATCTCGGCACCAGCACGCGATTGTCATCACTTCCGCGAGTTCGTCGCGACGGTCGACTCGGACGCGGGCGATGTCGCGACGGCATTGCAGGAGCGTGGGTACATCGTCCACGCGCTGGACGAGGACCGTCTCCAGATCTGTGTGACGGACGCAAACGATCACGCGGTGAACGGGTTCCTCGACGCCGTTTCAGAGGTGGTCGTATGATCGGAGACCAGCGCCAGGCCCTGTGGAACGACGCGGCGTCTGACGGCCACGAGCCCCTCCTCAGTGAGAAGGACTCGACGACGGTGTCGACAGCCGACAGCGCGCTCCCGGAGGGTCTGACGCGTGACTCCGTGGAGCTCCCAGCTCTGTCGGAACCGGAGCTGGCGCGCCACTACACCCGTCTCTCCCAGATGAACTACAGCATCGACACCGGTCCGTACCCGCTCGGGTCGTGTACGATGAAGTACAACCCGACGTTCGTCGAGGACATCGCGTCGCGTCCGGCGGCCGCGACTCACCCCGACCAGCCCGAGGAGACGGTCCAGGGGACACTGCAAGTGTATCACGAACTCCAGGACTACCTGGGCCGCATCGGTGGGATGGACGCCGTCTCGCTGCAGCCACCCGCGGGTGCGGCCGGCGAGTTTACCGGGATTCTCGTGACTCGTGCGTACCACGAGCACAACGGCGAAGGGGACGTTCGCAACGAGGTCGTCGTCCCAGCCAGTGCTCACGGCACCAACTTTGCCAGCGCGGCTCTGGCCGGCTACGATGTCGTCGAGTTGCCCCCGGCCGAGGACGGCCGGGTCGACATCGAGGCGCTGCAATCGGCCGTCGGTTCGGAGACGGCCGCGCTGATGCTCACGAACCCCAATACGCTGGGGCTGTTCGAGCGCCGGATCGAGGAGATCGCCGATATTGTCCACGACGCCGGCGGCCTGCTGTACTACGACGGTGCGAACCTCAACGCCCTGCTGGGCCGCGCTCGTCCCGGCGACATGGGATTCGACGTGATGCACTACAACGTCCACAAGACCTTCGCGACGCCCCACGGCGGCGGCGGGCCGGGTGCGGGACCGGTCGGCGTCACCGACGAACTCGCGCCGTTCCTGCCCGCGCCCCGCGTTCGGAAAATGAGCGATCGCGCCACGACGAACGGGGCCGGCGACAAGATCGAGTACGAACTGTTCGATCCCGAGCGGAGTATCGGCAAGGTTCACGGCGCGATGGGTAACTGGCTGGTCCTGTTGAAGACCCACGCGTACATCAGCCGGCTGGGCGACGAAGGGCTACACGACGCGAGCGCGAAGGCCGTGCTCAACGCCAACTACCTCGGTGCGCAGATAGATCTCGACATCCCGTTCGGGCCGTTCCATCACGAGTTCGTGGCCTCAGCGGGCGACCGTGACGCTGCCGACTTCGCGAAAGCGATGCTCGATCACGGCGTCCACCCGCCGACGACGAAGTGGCCCGAGATTGTCTCCGAGGCGCTGATGACAGAGCCCACGGAGGCGGAGTCAAAGCGGACCCTCGACCAGCTCGCGACCGCGTTCGACGCGGTCCAGAACGCGGACGACGAGACCATCGACAACGCTCCGACGACGACTTCGGCACGACGGATCGACCAGACGGAGGCTGCCAGACACCCACGCCTCTCCTGGCACGCGCTGGACGACTGATCGGCGTCGGCGGTGCGTCGATCCACTGTCCGGACCGACGATCCGGTGAGAAACGACCTCTCAGACGGCTTTTGTAGATGCGTACCAGCGATCATCTCCTTCGTGACCGCCGACAACACTCCGTATCAGGAGGGGTTCTCGACGGCTTCCGCTGTCGTCGTGCCCTCGTTAGTACCGCCACTCATGTACAGCCCGATGTCACCGCGGTCGGCCTCGTCGGTGCTGACCTCGTGGACGATCTCACCCTCGTAGATGACGGCGATCCGATCGCTCATCTCCATGATCTCGTCGAGTTTCTCCGAGACGAGGAGGATGCCGGTCCCGTCGGCCCGCTGCTCCAGGAGCCGATTCCGAACTGATTCGATCGCGCCGACGTCGAGCCCGCGCGTCGGCTGGTTCGCGATGAGGAGGCTCGGATCTCGCTCCATCTCACGCCCGAGGATCAACTTCTGTAGGTTCCCGCCCGACAGGTTGCCGGCCTCCACGTCGGTGTCCGGCACTCGAACGTCGTAGTCCTCGACGAGTGACTCCGCGTGCTCCTTTGCTCGGGTGTAGTCCATCCCAATCGCCATGGGGCCGTTCTGGAACTCCGGGGTGCGGTAGTCCTTGACGGCTGCGTTGTGGACGATACTCAACCCCGGTGCGCATCCCGCCTCGTAGCGGTCGGCGGGCACGTTCGACAACCCGGCGTCGACACGCTGGTCGATCGACAACTCCTCGACCGACTCGCCATCGAGCGTGATGGTCCCTTCCGAGACCGGCCGCTGACCGACGAGACACTCGTTGAGTACCTGCTGTCCGTTCCCGCTGACACCTGCCAGACCGAGTACTTCCCCTTCCCTGACCGAGAGGTCGATTCCGGAGAGCACCTCGACACCCCTGTCGTCCCGGGCGTGGAGGTTCGAAAGTTCGAGGACCGGTCGCCCGAGCTCGACATCGGTCCGATCGATGTCGTGGATGACCTCTCGACCGACCATCATCCGCGCGAGGTCGGATTCGTCGACCGACGCCGTCTCGACCGTGTCGATGCGTCGCCCGTCTCTGAGCACGGTCACTCGGTCGGTGATCGTCGTGATCTCGCCGAGTTTGTGGGTGATGATAATCACCGTCAGCCCGCTGTCCACCAGTCTCCGCAGCGTCTCGAACAGCCGGTCGACCTGGTCCGGAGTCAACACCGCTGTCGGTTCGTCGAGGACCAGCAGATCGACATCGCGGTACAGCGCTTTCAGTATCTCGACGCGCTGTTGTTCCCCCACGTCGAGCTCGCGGACTCGCCGTTCCGGATCAACGTCGATGCCGTATCGCTCGGCCGTCTCGGCGACGCGCTCGTTCTCCAGGCTCTCGTCGTACGACAGCCATCGCGCCAGCCGGCGAAGCGGTTCGACACCGAACTGACTCGACGATCCGCCCCCGTCGTGGAGGGCGGGATGGGACTCGCGCAGCCCCAGCACGACGTTTTCGGCGACAGTCAGTTTGGGAATGAGCTGAAAGTGCTGGTGGACCATCCCGAGTCCGGTGTCGATAGCGTCCTTCGGCGAGTTGACCTGTAGCGGCTCGCCTCTGTACCGGATCGAACCGTCATCGGGGCTGTACAGCCCGAACAGGATCTTCATCAGCGTGCTCTTTCCGGCACCATTCTCGCCCAAGAGGCCGTGGATCTCTCCTTGATGGACCTCGAAATCGATGTGATCGTTCGCGACGACACCTGGAAACGTTTTATAAATCCCGGTCATCTCCAGGAGTGGCGGCGTGTCATCCATACACACTCCAACCACAGCCGAGGACAAAAGCTTGCTGTTGGACGCGAAAACGGCCGCTCGCCCACTGTCACTCTTCGCGTTTGTACGCGCTGGCCAGCGCTTCCGGTCTGCCCAGGCGTTTGTCCAGTTCGTTCCGCGACGCCCACGCTAGCACGACGATCGTCGCGATGTAGGGGTAGGTCGCCATAAACGCCGGGTCGAGTAACAACCCGCCGACGATCCCGTCGCCGAGTTCAAGCCCCTGAATGCGGATCTGGAGCGCGTTGATACTCGAAAAGAGGTATGCGACGAGGAACGCCCGGAACGGCCGCCAGCGACTCACGATAACCAGCGCGATGGCGATCCATCCGAGGCCGGAGGTCATCCCGTTCGACCACTGATTGATCCATGCCAGGATCAGGTGGCCGCCTGCGAGGCCGGCGAGGGCACCACCGAAGATGGTCACTCCGTACCGGACGCGGAACACCGAGACGCCCAACGTATCGGCCACTTCCGGATCTTCGCCGACGGCGACGATCTCCTTGCCGAGGTTCGTCCTGAACAGCAGATACCAGACCACTGGCACGAGCGCGAACGCCAGGAAGTCAGTCGGCATCGCGTAGAACAGCCCGTCGCCGACGATCGGGATAGCCGAGAGTGGTTCCCCGACGATCGGCAGGTAGGTCGGTTGCAGTCCGTCGACGCTCCGGTTCGCCCACTCGTTGCCCAGAAACGCCGTCACGGCCGTTCCCAGGAGCGTGATCATCAGGCCACTGATGACCTGATCGGCTTTCAGCGAGACGCTCAGGAACGCGTGGAGGAGTGCTGCCACGACACCGACCAACACCGACGTAACGAACCCGAGAACGAGGCTCCCGGTCGTCAGTGCGACCATGAACGAACCGAGCGCGCTCATGAGCATGATCCCCTCGACACCGAGGTTCAACATCCCACCCCGTTCGGCGACGATCTCTCCGAGTGCAGCGAGAATCAACGGGGTGGCTGCGGTCACGGTCGCACCGAAGACGTTGCCCAGAAACGTCACCGACAGGCCAGACACGAGGAGTATGTCGAGCATCTCAGTTCTCTCCCGTCTGTGCGGAATCGGCGAACTCTGTCATCGATTCCCGGAGCGACCAGGTCCCAAGATGGATGTCGAACCGGTAGCTCTTGACGACCTCACCACTGATCAGAAAGAGGATGATGAGCGCTTCGATGATCTGTGAGATAGCCGACGGGACGCCGGCGGTCGTCTCCATGTAGAGTCCACCGACCAGAATGAGCGCGAAGAGAAACCCCGCGAGCATCGTCTGTACCGCACCGCGGCGTCCAAGCAGCGCGATCGGAATCGCCGTCCAGCCGTAGCCGGGCTCCCACCCGATGGTCAGGGAGGGTTGCTGCCCGGCGACCTCGATGAAGCCCGCGAGTCCCGCGAACGCGGCTGCGAGCATGAAGGTCACGAACGTCACCTTCGTGGTACTGATCCCGGCCTGTTCGGCCACACCGTCGTTGGACCCGGAGAGGATGATCTCGTACCCGAGTCGCGTCCGGTTGACGAGCCACCACGTCCCACCCACCGCGAGGAGCGCGAACACGATCCCGACGTTCACTCGCGTCCCGAAGATCGTCGGCAGTTCGAACGCGATACTATCGGTCCTCGGAAACGCGCCACCGGCGGTTTGCATCGGGCCGGAGATCAGGTACGCACTCAACCGCTCGGCAGTGAACACGAGCATCAGCGTCGTCAGGATCTCGTTGACCTCGTACTTCGTGTAGAGATACACCGGGACGAACACCCAGACCACGCCGACGAGCAGAGACAGAACGAACGCCGCTGCGAACACGAGGGGACCGTCAGTCCCGATGCCGAGCATCTCCGGGAGAGTGGTACCGACCCAGACGGTCACGAGTCCGCCGAGTATGAACTGTCCCTGGGCACCGATGTTGTACAGACCGCTGCGTAGCGGGATGTACACTGCGAGTCCGGCGAGGATCAGCGGAGCACCCCTGTTGAGAACGCGAGCGGCCTGCAACGGGTCAGTGAACGAACTCAGAAACATTCCGGAGTACACCGTGATCGGATTCGCGTCGACCGCCCAGATCGCGATCGAGGCGACCGCGAGCGCGAGGAGGACCGTCACGACCTGCACCATCAGGGAGAGTCGGCGCGTGGTCTCCTGACGTGGGGTCAGCTCTATGCTTGCATTTACCATTGATAGTCGCTATTTCTGCACAGTGCTTAAAAGCTTGCCCTCGAACATTCTTATCCGTCCACCGATAGGGTATTATAGACGAAATACGCAACTCAGATCGATGCGGAGATTGTCGAGTCGAGACAGTCCCTGCACCGAGGTCTCCGCCGACCAGCCCCTCTCAGAGGGGCTGTTCCGGTCCGATCGGTGTTTGGAACCATCGAGAGAGTTCGAGCGTGCTCTCGATGGTTGTCAGTGCCCCGAGTGTCCTGATACCCAGCATCGAGATCCCCTTTTCGGACTTGATCTGCAGTGCCTTCGTGAGTCCGGCATCGACCGTCCCGAGCGTGACAGTAGTGTACTCGTTGGAAATCTTGAACAACTCCGACGCTTCGACCGGCTGGTTGTCGTAGGAGCTTGTCCGGTCGCCCAGTACTTCGCTGCTGTCGTGGACGAATTCGGCGAGTTCGGTCGCATCCTGTTGCCACGAGAGCCCCTCGAGTAACATTGCGTCCAGTCGGAGTTGATCGTCGCCACGTTCGAGTAGCAGCAGTTCTCCCATGGAGACGAGTTTCGTCACGGTGACTGTCTGTCCGTCGTCGGTGAACTCGATCGAGTGGATCTCCTCTGCTCCGTTCGGGTATGTGTCTGCGTCCATGGTTACAGGAGCACGATCGTGAGGTTCTTCATGTCGAGCACGCTGTCGTCGAAGTACACGACACGGTTCGCGATCCTGAGGTCGCCGTCGACCCGTCGAAGCGTTGTCTCTCGCTGGGCCGACAGCACGTCCTGTTTCGCCGTGTTCCCGTGGCTTCGGTAGACGAGCTGGTTGTTCAGGACGACGTACTCGTCCCCATCGGCTTCGGTCACGTGGACGTTGCTGATGTTGTGCCGAACCCGCGACCGGGGGTTCTCTGCCCACGCGTACTCTTTGCCCAGACGAGTGACTCGTTCCCGGAGGACGTCGTACTCGTTGTAGATGTAGTACCCCTCCTCGCTGAACTCGGACTGTTCGGTTCCGGGATGGGTGTCCCGGCGGATCGGTGCCGAGATCGTCACGTCGTCCGTGAGTAACTCGAGCCACTCCTCGAGTCGGAAACTGTCGAGCAACTCGGCTTCGGTGTACAGCAGGCGTTCGATCTCGCGTTGCTCGCTCCCGGAGACCGTCGCTCCCGTGTCGACGGGACGGCTCTCACTCATCGTCGCCACTCCCGTTGGTCTCCGGCCGCCCCATCGACATGTACCTGTGCCAGTGCTTCAGGTGGTTGCGAGCCCCCGCCTCACTGTAGTAGCCCCCGAACCGCTGTACTTCGGCCGGCCCGAACATCGGATCGTCGACGGTTTCGAGGTCGTCACACATCCCTTCTAGTCCCTGCTCCATGTTCCCGACCGTCTCGTTGAGTTCCATGGTGACTGAGTCGGTCGACTCCGCGATACCGGCCCAGACGGAGAGATCGTCCGATTCGAACGTTCCGCCGGGGCTCGTGGTCTCGAAGCCGTGGTAGGCACGCTCCATGAACTCCTCGTCGTCGGCGAGTTCTCTGGGGACCAGCCACCAGCTCATGATCTCGGTCTCGCTCGGACCGCGGGGTACGAACGTCCGAATCTGGACCCAGGGGCCGCCCCAGCCGCCACCGGAGATGGCGTGGTTGATGTTGATGTTCGGGTACAGCGTCGAAAAGTAGTACACCGACTGACTGAGCAGTTCTTTCTGCTCTTCGCTGAGGTCGGGATTGAGGTGCTCCGTGATCTCGTCAGGATACCCGAGATGGGTGTCCGTGTCGTAGTTGATCATGAAGCTCAACGAACCGTTTTCGGTCACCGCAAGGTGGTTGTAATCGCCCTTGCGCTCACGCGCCGATGGGACCTTTTTCCAGGGTCCGGCTTCGTCCAGATCCTCGGACTCGAAGACGGCCTGGTGCGTTGCCAGGACGTGGTAGTTGTCCCCGCCGAAGTTCTGGGCCGGGGTCTTCCAGTTGTGTGGGGCGATCGATTTGTGCGGGTCGGCGACGACGGTCATCCCCTCTTCGGTGATGTTACACAGCAGGTCCAGATACCATTTGAAGTCTCCGAGATACTCTTCGAGCGTGGGGCCTTCGTCGACCAGCCGGCCGAAGATGAGCCCGCTGTAGATTTCGACGTTCGCCTTTTCGAGCCCCATCTCGTCGGTATCGAGGTCCTGATACGACTCCTCTTTGTAGGGCATCCCCTGTAGTTCTCCGTCGTTCCTGTAGGTCCACCCGTGGTAGGGACACCGGAAGTGGGTGGTGTTCCCCTTGTCTGCCGTACAGAACTGCGCACCCCGGTGTTTGCAGGCGTCCAGCAGCGCGTGGTATTCTCCGTCGCGGTCGTACGTCAGTATGTACGGGTCGCCAGCGATGTACCGACGCGCGTAGTCGCCGGGCTCCTGAAACTCGGACGTGTGGCCGATGTAGTTCCACGTCCGGCTGAAAATCCGGCGCAGTTCCTCCTGATAGATGGACTCGTCGCTGTAGATTTGAAACGGGAACTCCCCGTCCTCGATCTTTTCTCCGGTCTGTTGAATCAAATCTTCAGTCTTATTCGGAGCTTTTGCCATATGTGTCGTACGCTGACCTCGCATTTATTGTTTTTGTACACGGATAGCATTGTCAGCTGACCGTCTACCACTCCCCGCACACGGTGTCCCGCCGGGCGAGCGCGGTCCACGGTCCACCCTACATTTTCCATACGATTGTCTCCGATGCATCGATCTGGTCGCTTAATCGTACAGGAACCCATAGATTTAACCCCGTAGTGTAACACCTTTCGACTCGATAACTCGTATGGGCTACCGAATTGGTACTGATATCGGCGGCACGTGTACCGACTCAACGATCATGGACGAGTCAGGTCGAGTAACCATTGGCAAGGACCTCACGACGTATCCGGATTTCTCGCAGGGAATCTTCGACTCGCTGCGGGACGCCACGGAGAGTATGGACGTGGATCTGGGGGAACTGCTCGCTGACACCGAACTGTTCCTCCACGCTACCTCGGTCGGCGAGAACGCACTGTTCGAACGCGAGGGTGCCGAGACCGGGCTGCTGACGACGGCGGGATTCGAGGAGACTCTCCACGCCACGCGCGGTGGCTACGGACGCTGGTCGGGTCTCCCCTACGAACAGGTCAAAGACATCATCAACTCGGATAAACCCGAGCCACTGATCCCCCGGAACCGCATCCAGGGGCTCTCCGAACGCGCCTATCGCGATCGAATCGTCGAGGATCTCGACGACGACGAGGTCCTCTCGGCGATCGATAGTCTGGTCGACGACGGTGTCGAGTCGATTGCCGGCTGTCTGCTGTGGTCGTTTAGCTCTCCGGAGCATGAGCGACGAATCAAGGAACTGTTGGCCGAACACTACCCCGACCTCTACGTCACCGTCTCCAGTGACGTATCGCCGACGATGGGCGAGTACGAGCGCACGTCGACGACGGTTCTGAACGCGTACCTCGGCCCCACTGCCGAGGACTATCTGACGAATCTCCGGACGACCCTCTCCGAGTACGGGTTCGACGGATTGCTCCTGCTGATGTTCTCACACGGGGGCCTCGTCACCCGCGAGGACGCCATCGAGCGCCCGGTCGGACTCATGGAGTCCGGACCGGTCGGCGGACTGCTGGGGAGCCAATTCGTCGCCAACCGGCGGGGTATCGACAACATCATCTCGACGGACATGGGGGGGACGACGTTCAAGGTCGGTGTCATCGACGACAACCGGATCGAGTACGCGGACGAACCGATGGTCGGCCGTCACCACTACCAGTTTCCCAAACGAGACATCCATTCGATCGCGGTCGCCGGGGGGAGCATCATCTCCCTGGAGGAGGGAACGAACGTCCCACAGGTCGGCCCGGAGAGCGCGGGCTCCGACCCCGGGCCGGCCTGCTACGGCCGGGGCGGTGATCAGCCGACGGTCACCGACGTCGATCTGATCCAGGGATACTTCGCACCGGAGTACTTCCTCGGCGGTGGCAAGGAGATGGACGCCCAACGGGCCTACGAGGTGTTCGAGGAACGGATCGCGGAGCCGCTCGGGAAGTCGACCGAGGAGGCGGCGGCGGACATCTACAAGCTCATCAACTCGATCATCGCCGACCTCCTCCGGGAGACGACCGTCGAGAAGGGCATCGACCCGCGGAAGTTCACTCTGGTCTCGATCGGCGGTGCGGCCGGGATGCACGCGACCTCGTACGCTCGGGAACTCGGCATCCCAGAAGTACTGGTCCCACAGACCGCCTCGGTCAACAGCGCGCTCGGCCTGCTCTCGACGGACGTGACCCACGAGCACCTCGACGTGCAAGCCATCGAACCGCCCTTCGACGTCGACCGGATAAACGAGGTCTTCGGTGACCTCTCTGGGGCTGCACGGGAGAAACTCGACGACGAGGGCTTCGACCCCGACGAGGTGACGCTGGAACGCTCGATCAGCATGCGATATCAGCGTCAGGTGCACGAGTTGCTCACGCCCGTCGAGATGGAGGGCCGGCTCACGGACGCGGATGTCGAGGCGACGGTCGATCGCTTCGAGGATCGGTACGAGCAACGCTACGGCGAGGGGTCTGCGTTCAAGGAGGGCGGTATCGAGATGACGGAGTTCCGTGTCCGGGGCATCGGCCCCCTGAGTACGCCGGACCTCAAGGAACATCCGGTCAGCGAGTCGAACCCGGAACGGGCGCGTCTCGGGACCAAAGAGATGCACTTCGAGGCGGCCGGCGGGCGTATCGACGGCGCGCTGTACGACTTCGAAGAGCTGACGCCCGGGGACGAGATCACCGAGCCGGGGGTCGTGTTGACCCCGGTGACGACGATCGTCGTGAACCCTGGCGACGTCGCACGCATGGACCGCTACAAGAACATTCGGATCGGCATCGACGAGGGTAACTATGAGTGAGAACACGACGACTGACGACATCGACCTGAGCGTGGAAGGGCTCGACCCGGTCACGTTCCAGATTATCAAGCATCGCCTGGTGCGGGTCACCGACGAGGCTGTCGAGGCACTGAAACGCGTCTCGGGTGCCCCGAACACGAACGAAGGACACGACCTGATGGTGTCGCTGTACACCAAAGACGGATCGCTGCTGACCGGCGGCGTCGGCTTCTTGCATCACTATCTCGGGGCTTCGGAGGCGACCAAACACATCATCGACCGCTTCGAGGGCGACATCGAGGAGGGCGACATGTTCATCCTGAACGACCCCTACACGGCGGCGCTTCACCCACCGGACGTGTACATCATCTGTCCGATCTTTTTCGACGGCGAACTCCAAGCGTTCTCTGCGAGTTTCGTCCACGTCGCCGACATCGGAGCCGTCGATCCGGGCGGGTTCTCGCCCAACGCGACGACCATCTTCCACGAGGGGTTTCAGACTCCGGGGATGAAACTCATCGAGGGTGGAGAGATGCGTCAGGACGTGCTTGACACCATCCTCAACATGAGCAGGGATCCGGGGATGGTTGAACTGGACCTCCGCTCTGAGATCGCCGCCAACAACGTCGCGAAGGACCGCCTTCAGGAGCTGATGGACGAGTACTCGCCAGAGACAGTCGAACACGTCGGCGAACAACTAATCGAGCAGTCCGAAAAGAAGATCCGCAAACGACTGACAGAACTGCCGGACGGACGGTGGGAGGAGCGACAGTATCTCGACTCGGCGAGCGAGGACCGTTCGTTTACCGTCCAACTGGCACTCGAAAAGGAGGGCGACGCCCTCCGATTCGACTTCGAGGGCACCGACGAGCAGAGCGAGGTCGGGTTCAACTGCACCGAGATCGGCACGATCGGTGGCGTCATCGCCCCGCTCTTACCTCTCCTGTGTCACGACATGACCTGGAACGACGGCATCTTCCGGGCGATCGATGTCGACGCACCGAAGGGGACCATCGTCAACGCCGACCGACCGGCTCCGATCTCTATCGCGACGATCGGCACGCTCCAGATGTGTAACTCGCTGTCGACGCTCGCCGTGTCGAAGCTCCTCGGCGCGAGCGAGGCCTACGAGGAACGGGCGACCGGCGTGTGGCACGGTGCGCACTGTCACATCGCCCTGGAGATCGAGCACGACGGCGACACACAGGTCGAGGCGTTGACCGATACCTTCGCCGGGGCTGGCGGTGCCAGGGCCTTCGACGACGGTGTCGACCTCGGCGGTGAGGTGGTCAACATCGTCGCCCGCTGGGGGAACGCCGAGCGTCACGAGGCCGTGTTACCGCTGATGTACCTCTATCGGCGATTCGTCGCCGACTCGGGCGGTCCCGGGGAGTTCCGGGGCGGCCTCGGTCACGAGTTCGCGGTCACGCCCACCGGCGGCGAGGAGTACGACGAACTCGACGTCGTGACGATGGGGCGAGGGATCGAAGTCCCCCACTCCACGGGCGTCTTCGGCGGCTATCCCGGTGCGAACGTCGACTACGCAACCTACCGAGACGGGAACGCGGGCGACGGCCCGTTCCCACCGACCGAGGCGTCGCTCCCCGACCCTGAACACCGCCAGTGGGGCGTCGACACGCTCGGCGACGACGACGTGTTTCACGTTCGGATGCCCGGGAGCGGCGGCTACGGGGACCCACTGGAGCGCGATCCCGATCGGGTCGCAGACGACGTCGTCGAGGGCAAAATCACCCCCGAAACCGCCCGTGAGGTGTACTGTGTCCCCGTCGACGATACCGGGACGATTACGGGATCGGTCGAGGACGCCCGCGAACAACGGTATCGCGACCGGCTGGAACGTGCGACCGTCCCGGACGAGACCCCGTCACCTGCGGAGACGGACACGACACCCTACCGACTGGGTTCGAACGTCGCCGTGGAGACGGACAGTGACGGGACTCCGTACGCGACCTGTGACGGCTGTGGGACCCACGTCGGGCGCGCGGATCGAGACTGGAAGGCGACGGCAGCGATCGGTGAAGCACCTCTCTCGTCGGTCGGTGCGGTGACGAACGACGCCGAGGGGTACTGTCTCCGCCAGTTCCTCTGTCCGGACTGTGGGACGCTGCTGGATACCGAAGTCGCCAGAGACGAGGACCCGACGCTGCTCAGTCGACTCGCGCTGTAGTCGGCGACCGGCAATCCACGGGCTCCGTTTCGCCGTTTAGCTGGGCTCGCCAGCGATGCCAGACGCGGTCGCGATACGCTCTGCAGCCTCACTCGCCCGGTCGTAGAGGTCGGGATACTCGTCGGCGATGCCGACGGGTGTGCCGTCTTCGACGACGATCTCGCCGTCGCACACGACCGTCTCTACTTCACTGCCCAGCGTCTGGTAGACCAGGGCGTTGATGAGGTCCGGCCTCGGCGTCAACCGGGCACTGTCGAGGTCGAGGATAGCGATATCGGCCTGCTTCCCGGCCTCCAGGGACCCGATCTCGTCGCCCTTCCGGATGGACCGTGCCGCCTCGATCGTGACCATGTCCACTGCCGACTGTGCGGTGATTACTCCGGGGTCGTTGTGGTGGCCCTTGTGAGCCATCGCGGCCAGCCGGAGGTCTCCCAGCGGATTGACGGTGTCGCTCAGTATCGAGTTGTCCGTTCCGAGCCCGACGGTCACGTCGTGTGCTCGCATCGTTGGCACCGGAGCGAACCCGTTGCCCAGAGCGAGGTTCGAAGCGATGTTGTGGGCCACTCGCGTGCCGGTCTCGGCCAGGATTCGAATGTCCCGCTCGTCGATCTGGACACAGTGGCCGAGCAGCGCGTGCTCGCCCAGTGATCCCGCGTTTCGAAGGTGTTCGATCGGGGACAGTGCCCCGCCCGTTTGGACCGGTGCCTCGGCCGTGTGAATAGTGGTCATCACGTCGTGATCGGCGGCGAACTGGTAGGTCTTTCCCAGCCCGTCGTCGGTCATCCCTTCGACGACGACCGGGGCCACCCAAATCTCGTTCCGGCCGCCGGCGGACCCGTGGTACTCCTCGTACAGCCACTCCAGTTCGTCGAGCCACTCGTCGATCGGTTCGACGTACTGCTCCTGGTCCGGGTGCTCGACGCCGGGGTTTCGAGCGGTGATACGGTCGACGAGCGTCAGGTAACCGTCGTCCGGCGGGAGATCCCTGACGCCGCGTGCGTAGATACTCTTCAGGCCTGCCGCATCGAACGCGTCGAACTTCGCAGCGATCGTCTCCAGATCTCCGAGGAGTATCTCGGCGTCGTTCTCGACGAACGTCGTCATCCCCGACGACAGCGCCTCCGCACTGTACAGCGCCGCGGCGAGTTCGTGTTCCTCCGTGGTCATCGCCGCCATCCCCGGTTGCTTCACGTTGAACAACCAGTCGTAGAGCCCGCGATCGGTGCCACAGCGCCCTCGCAACAGAATATCGGAGACGTGCGTGTGCGGGTTGATAAGTCCGGGGATGACCGCCTTTCCGGACGCGTCGATACGCCGGTCGGCATCGTACTGTTCGCGTATCTCCTCGGTCGGGCCGACAGCGGTGATCGTCTCACCGTCGATCACCACCGCCCCGTCCTCGATGACTGTCCGATCGGCGTTTTGCGTGACGACTGTTCCGTCTGTTACGAGTAACCGTCCCATCGTTCAGTTGTTCGGCTGTCCACCGCTTAAAACTGCTGTCGCGTTGCTTCGAGACGGCGCTGCAGGGACGATGTGACGGTCGCGAAAAAATCCGATACGATGCCAGTCGGCTGCGCGATTCAGTTGTCGGCTTCGATCCCGTCGACGTATTCGGAGGCCGTCGACACTCGTTCGTAGGCCGACATGTCCTCGTACTGGGTCCCGGCGAACACGTCGGACCCGGTCAACTCTCCGTTCTCGAACTGACTGTACGCCTCGTCCATCGCGTCGGCGACATCCGAGGGGACTCCCGACCCGTACTCGTCGACCGTGACCCCGCCCTCTTCGATCCCGTAGTAGTTCCCGCGGAAGTCGTCGACGTTGAACCGGTCGAGGCTCCCGACGTTCCCCTCTCGGGCGGCCTCGGCAGTCTGTCTGTAGAACGGTGTCCAGTCCCACATCCGACTCGTGACGTACTTGTCGTACTCGATATCGGTTCCGACGAACGAGTCGGCGTACCCGTAACTCCAGATGTCGTTCTCCGCGGCGACCTCCATGGTCGTCGGCGTACTGACCCGGTATCCGAGCACGTCCGCGTCCTGCTCGACCAGGGCTTCGGCCGCGTCTCGTTCTGCCGGCGGGTCGTACCAGGTGTCCGTGAACCGAACCTGCATGACGGCGTCCTCGTTGACGCTCTTGACACCCTGCATCAGGGCGTTGAGCTCCGTCACCGTACTCGCGATAGAGAACGGCATCACGTATCCGAGCACGTTCGTCTCGGTCAACAGCCCTGCGGCGACGCCAGTCACGTAACAGGCGTCCTCGAGTTGCCCGAGATAGTACCCGAGCTGATCACCCTCGTACTGCTCGACCGGGACCATTCGTGGCGTCTCGATGTAGAGGTCGTCGTAGTTCTGGACGACCGATGCGGCGGGCGTTCCGTAGTCGTACGTCGCTGCTTCGATGATGTCGACGCCCTCTTCGGCGAGCGTGGTGAACGTCGACTCCGCCTCGGACGGGGCGACGTCCGCAACGACCTGCGTTTCGTACCAGTCGAGCTCCTCTACGAGGGCCTCTCGCGCGACCTCGTGGGTGTGGGTCCAGCCGATGTCGGAGATACTCTCGTTGTACACGTAGGCGGCCGTAACCGTGTCGTCGCTCGATCCGCCACTGTCCGTGGTGTCCCCGGTGGTCGTCCCAGCGCTGTCCGTGTCGGTCGCGGTATCGTCACCGCCGTCGGTGCTCCCCCCATCACCCGAACAGCCCGCCAGTCCAGTCGTGATTGCGACACCTGCGGCTCCTACCTTCTTGAGTACCGATCGTCGTGGCTCCATGATTACGTACCCAACACGAACACCCCGCCATTTAGCTTTTTTGGGTATTTCCGTGCCAATCATACAGAGATGTGGAGGAGAACACGGCTAACGTGCTCAATATGGCGAAATAATACTATGGATGTTTACAAGGTCCTTTAGGATGGGGGGTAGACAGTGACGGTCACCGCCGCCAGAGTGACTCTCGTGATGTGGGGGGATATCCCACCTCGAAAAGTACAAGAGTTCGTCGAGAGTGATACAAGTGTATGCCTACGTTCACGGCGAGCCTCGCCAATCATCACGATCCGGCGTACCTCGTTGCGGCCGTTCGCGAGATCGATCGGCATCTGGGGTACGACAATTTCTTCGTCGGCGACGAGCGACTGAACCACAACACGTACGCACTGCTGACGCTCGCCGCTCAACACTCCGAGGAGATCGGGCTCGGGACTGGTGTCACGAATCCGTACACGCGTCACCCGGCGATGACTGCGGCGGCCATGGCCACGCTCGATACGGTGTCCGACGGGCGAGCGCACCTCGGGCTCGGCGGGGGCTCGGGTATCGGCCTCGATCCGCTCGGCTTCGATCAGGCGGACCCGATCGGTACCGTCCGCGACGCGATCAAGGTGATCAGAGGGCTACTCGACGGCGAGGCCGTGACGCTCGAACGGCCGGAGTTCTCGGTCGACGGGGCGGATCTGGACGTCGAACCGGTCTCGGACGTTCCGGTGTACGTCGCCGGTCGCGGTCCGCACATCCTCGGTCTCGGTGGTTTCCGCGGTGACGGCGTGCTGGCCGGTGCCGGGCTCGCCAGCGTGGACGGGATGGCGTACGCCCGAGAGAAGATCGCCGACGGTGCCCGGAAAGCGGACCGCGACCTCTCCGACATCGACATCGTCTGCTGGGCGTTCCTCTCTATCGCCGACGATCGCGGAGCGGCACTCGACGGCGTCAACCCGCTCGTCGGTCGCATCGTGGACAAGACCCCGCTGCCAGCGCTGGAGGCGATCGGGATCGATCCGGAGTCCGCCCGGCAAGTCAAAGCGATCGACGACGTCGCGGCGCTGTCCCCGTCCGAACTCCGCGAGCACGTCCCCCGTGAGGTCACCGAGCAGTTCGCCATCGCCGGGACGCCCGAAGAGTGTCGGGCCCACGTCGAGCGACTACGTGAAGCGGGTGTCGACCACTTCGGACTGCTGGCTTTCGACAACGAGGAATGCGACGAAAGACAGAACCTCGAACTGTTCTCCGAGGCCGTTATCGACTCCGGCGGGGCGTGACGGGCGGCACCGACCGCTCCGGTGGCCGACTGGGGAGCTCGACATCGGTCGCTCGATCGAACCGCTCAGTCATCATCGATCGCGTCGGCGGCGTTTCGGACGCTCTCGATGATCTTCGTGTACCCTGTGCACCGACAGATGTTCCCGGAGAGCCGCTCCTGAACCTCCGTCACACTCGGGTCGTCGTTCTCTTCGAGTAACGCGACGGAGTTCAGCACCATCCCGGGCGTGCAGTAGCCACACTGTAGCCCGTGTGTGTCCCAGAACGACTCCTGGACCGGGTGGAGACTCCCGTCCTCGTCGGCCAGTCCCTCGACGGTCGTCACCTCCTGGTCGTCGACCTGTACGGCCAACACGTTACACGATTTGATCGGCTCTCCGTCGAGGAGGACGGTGCAGGCACCACACCTGGTGCTCTCACAGCCGCGGTGGACGCCGGTCAGGAACTCCCCGTCGCGGAGAAACGCCGACAGGAGTGTGCCAGCCTCCACCGTCCGGGTCACGTCACGGCCGTTCAGCGTCAGACTGATCGATACTTCCGACTGCGGCTCGGGGGGCGCGGTTTCGCTCGACATTGTTACTCTCTCGCCCGCTCTGTGGCGCCGTCGAGTGCGTCTTTGGCCATGGTTGTCGCCAGTTCGCGTTTGAACTCGACCGATCCCTCGAAGTCCTCGCTCGGGTCCGCGTGGTCTCCCAGCGCCGTCGCGGCCGCGGAGAGCGCTTCGTCGGTCGCCTCCTCGCCGACCAGTGCCGCACTGGCGTCGGGCATCTCGGTCGGACGGCCTTCGAGCGCGCCGGTGACGAGTCTGGCGTCGGTGACTGTCTCATCGTCGAGTTCCACCAGTGCGCCGACAGCCGCGATCGGGTAGGACCCCTCGGCGGGCGTCCACTTCTCGTAGGCGGCCCCGGACCCCTCGCCCGGGATCTGGAACCGGACCTCCGAGACGATCTCGGTGTCGTTTAACGCGGTTGTTCGATCTCCCTCGTAGAACGACGGCCCGTCGATGATCCGGCGCCCGTCGATGCCGGTCGCGACGATGTCCGCGTCCAAGAGCGAGACCATCGTCGGCGGGTCTCCGGAGGGGTGAGCGGTGGCGATCGCCCCGCACAGCGTCCCGCGGTTGCGGACCTGGATGTCACCGATCAAACCGACCGCATCGGCGAGGGCCGGGATCGCCTGTTCGACGATCTCGGATGTCGCCACGTCGGCGTGCCTGGCCAGACACCCAACGCGCAACTGGTCGCCGTCGCGCTCGATGTAGTCCTGACCTTCGATACCGTTGATATCAACGAGGACATCGTACGAGGAGGCGCGCTGCCGGAGCTTCGGCAGGAGGCTCTGCCCGCCCGAGAGGATCGCGGCCCTGTCGCCGTGTTCCTCGAGGAGCGAGCACGCGCCCTCCACTGTCGTTGGAGCCGCGTGTTTTAGACTGGGCATCAGACATGTGTGCCTCGTTCCGGTGCTACCTATATTTAACCCTCCGGCCGAAACGAGTACCGACCCCAGCGAGACGGGCGTCCCCGTCTGGGGGCGACAGAACGCGAGGGCCCGGAGCGGTCACCCCTCCTGGCTGGTGTCGATCGGGGTCTCAGCCGCGGTACCCCGTCTCAGATACCGCCCCGACCCAAATCACTATGGCCGAGACGCGAGTGTTCGGGATATGGATCTTCGAGCACCGACTGAAGCAGAGGTCAGACAGCTCGGCGAGGAGCTGCAACTCGACCTGACCGACACGGAAGTCACCGCGTTCCGGGAGCGAATCGCCGACGGACTGGCAGCGTACGAAACCGTCAGATCGCGTGCCGGAACCCGGACCGGCTCACCGGATCGACGACTGGACGCCGGCCACCGCGTCCGTGAGGGAGACCCGTACAACGCCTGGATCACCAGGTGCGAGATCGCCGGTGCCGAGGCCGGACCACTGGACGGGTGGGACATCGCCGTGAAAGACAACGTCGCCGTCGCCGGGGTCGAGATGACCTGTGGCTCACAGGTCATGGAGGGGTACGTCCCGACCGCCGACGCGACGATCGTCTCACGGCTGCTCGAGGCGGGTGGCCGGATCGTCGGCAAGACCAACATGGACGACATGGCGTTCACCGGGAACGGGCATTCGAGCGCGTTTGGTCCGACACTGAATCCGCACGACCCCGAGCACGTGTCGGGCGGATCGAGCGGTGGCAGTGCCATCGCCGTCGCTGAGGACCAGGTCGAGGTCGGAATCGGTGCCGACCAGGGCGGGAGTATCCGCGTCCCAGCCGCGTGGTGTGGTGTCGTCGGGCACAAGCCGACCCACGGACTCGTTCCGTACACGGGGATCGCCGGCATCGAGAACACCATCGACCACGTCGGCCCCATCGCGTCGGACGTCCGAACTGTCGGACTGGTGCTGTCGGTCCTCGCCGGCAAGGACCCGGCCGATCCGCGCCAGCCCGACGAGGTCCCCGAACCGAACTGTACGGATATCGACGGCGATCCGGAGACGCTCTCGGTCGCCGTCGTCGAGGAGGGCTTCACGCGACCGGAGGCCGAGGAAGCGGTCAACGAGCGCATCAACGACGGTCTGAGCGACTTGGCGGCTGCGGGCGCGACCGTCGACCACGTCTCGGTACCGATGCACGACGACGCCGCGGACATCTACACGGTCGCACTCGCCGAGGGGACCGTGGCCGCGTTCCGGGGGGAGGGTGTCGGTCACAACTGGCGGGGTCACTACGACACCGGGTGGGTCGAAGCGTTCGGCAAGTTCAGGCGCGCACAGGGCGGTGACTTTCCGCCGAGCTACAAGTACAACCTCCTGCTGGGTGCCTACACCAGCCAACAGTACCACTCGAAGTACTACGCCGAGGCGATGAACCTCCGGAGCGAACTGCGGACGGCCTACGACGATCTGCTCGCGGAGTACGACGTACTGGCGATGCCCACGACCCCGCAACGCCCCAACGAGTACGTCCCCGATCAGGACATCCACTCGTTCCTCGACGACGCGTGGGGCTGTCTCGCGAACGCCTGCCCGTTCAACGCGACCGGGCATCCGGCGCTTTCGGTACCGGTCGATCCCCTCGGCGACCTCCCGGTCGGGGTCATGCTCGTGGGCGAGCACTTCGACGACGCGACGGTCCTCGAAGCCGGCAGGGCGCTCGAACGCGCGCGCTAACCAGTTACACGGCTGTCGCCGGTCGCCCGCTCGATCACTCCCGAGACCGCAGACACTGCTGGGCGGCGGCGGTCCCCATTCCGACTCCGTGAGCTTCACCGATCGCGTTGGCCGCGAGGACGTCGACGATCGACCGAACGGCCATCCGGGGCGTCACGCCGGCGGGATCGAGTTCGGGAGACGTTTCGACGACGTCGACGGCATCGACCCCTTCACTCGCGACCACGCCCAGGATCTGCAGCAGTTCTCTGGTGTAGAGCCCGCCGTTGGTCGGAACGCCCGTCCCCGGCGCGGCACCCGCGTCGAGCACGTCGATGTCGAGTGTGAGGTAGACGGCATCGGTTCCGTCGTGTGCCTGCGCGACGGCGTCGCGAGCAACCTCGGCGGCCCCGCGTCGGGCGACTTCGTCGAGCGAGTAGAGGTTCATCCCCTGGTTGAGCGCGACTTCGAGTTCCGCCCGGGGGTTGGTCGGGGCGCTCAAGCCGATGATGCTGATGTTCTCGGGGCTGAACCCGCCTTCGTCGACCGCCCGCGCGATCGGACAGCAGTGGTTGTACCGCTCGCCCGCGACATCTGCCGCTGTATCGAAGTGCGTGTCCACGAGCACCAGCCCGGGGTTCTCCGCGTGCTCGCCGAGGGCACGCACTCCCGACACCGTGGTGACGTGGTCTCCGCCGAGCATGACTGGCATCGCGCCGCTGTCCAGCAGTTCTCCGAGCAGCGTCGCTCCGCGGTCGAGACTCTCGGCCGCGTTGCCCGGCACGACCGGCACGTCGCCGCAGTCGGCGATCGTATAGTGATCTCGGAGATCGGTGTCGTACTCGAAGTGGTACAGGCGGGTCTGTGCGCTCGCGGCCCGAATGGATCGCGGGCCCATGTTCGTCCCGGTCCGACTGATGCAGGTGCCGTCGAACGGAAAGCCAACGACACCGACATCTACGTCGTTCGCTTCGATGGCTCCCGGTTCGTAGGGATCGACCTGTCGAGTGTTCATGAACGATGCGACTCCGGTGTCCAGAAACGGCGTCTCTGGTCGCTCAATCGTCATTCGATTCCCGGTTCGGCAAGCAGCGGCAAAAGTGTATGCGCTACGCAAACAGTTGACATTGGAACTTCGGGATCACTCGGTGGTGCCGTGAAGCAGACGCGAGTTGATGGCTGCGACTACGCGACAGGGCACGCTCACTCAGTACCGCCGTTCGGTCCACTCCGTCGCGCGCTCGAACGCGTCGGCGACGCCGATGACCGTCTCCTCGTCATTGTGGTCGCCGACGATCATCAGCCCGATGGGCAGGCCGTCCTCGTTTCGGCCACAGGGAACGGAAATCGCCGGATGGCCGGTCATGTCGAACGGCATCGTGTTCCGCGTCCGACCCTGCTTCCCTTGGGCCCGGTTCACGGCCTCCTTGCGGCCGATGTCTTCCTCCAGCTCGAACGCCGTCATGGGCGTGGTCGGCATGACCAGCACGTCGTACTCTTCGAGCTGTTCGTCGTAGGCCGCCCGAAGCTGCGGTCGGAGGTTCGACGCTTTCCCGTGGTACCGACCGTAGTAGCGCTGTTTGAGGTACTGTCCGAGAATACACTTCAACTTCACAGTCGGGGCGAACTCGTCGGCCTGTGCGCGACGCGCCTTCCCGAACGCCGCCGCGTAGTCCGTGTCGTAGTACCCGTCGGCGAAGTAGCCGGTGCCGTCGGTGTCCCACATGACGGCTGACTCCTCGTTCTCCACGGCCAGCCACACGAAGAAGCCGTCTACGTGCCACGGGATTGACACGCCCTCCGCGCTGGCTCCCAGCTCTTCGAGCTCGTCGACGGCCCCGTACACCGCTTCGTTGACGGCCGCTTTGCCGCCGTCGAACTCGAACGCCTCGCTGACGACGCCGATGTCGATTCCCGCAATATCCCCGCCGACCGCGTCCAGGTAGTCCCCGACCTCGACCGCACCCTGTCGCGGATCTTTCGGGTCCTTCCCGGCGATCGCCTGTAACGTTCGCGCCGCGTCCTCGACGGTTCGTGCCATGGGTCCGGCGTGGTCGAACGAGTGGCCCAGCGGGGCCACGCCGCGGAACGAAACCAGTCCGTGGGTCGGCTTGAACCCGACACAGCCACTCCAAGAGGCCGGCGTTCGAAGCGACCCGGCCTGGTCGCTCCCGAGTGCCACGTCGACCATACCGGTGGCGACAGCAACGGCCGAACCGCTCGACGAGCCGCCGGCCAGATAGTCGTCGTCGAACGGGTTCAGTACCGGCCCGAACGCCGACATCTCCCCGCTCCCGGAGACCGCCATCTCGCTCATGTTCGTCTTGGCGGTGATCGTCCCCCCTTCTTCGAGTACGTTCTCGACCACCGCGGCATCGTGGGCTGGGGTGTACCCGGCCAGCACCGTCGATCCGCCGGTCAATTCGACGCCCGCGACGGCGATGTTGTCTTTCACGCCCACCTCGTAGCCGGACAACAACCCGCTGTCATCAGTTTCGACGTTGCAGGCCGTTACGACGGCGTTCTTGGGGTCTTCTTCTTCTGTTGCCCGGTACCCCGGGCTCCGGCGGGCCTGCATCGTGTCCATGCTGCGGTCGGAGAGTTCGTCGATACGCTTGCAGTACTCCATCTTGTCCGCCGCGAGATCGTAGAGGTCCTCGACCTCTTCCTCGCTGAGGTTCATGTGGTACTGCTCCGCGATATCGCGGATCTCTGTACGCGTCGGTGGCCTGAGGGTAGGGGGAAGATGCGACACAGGCTAACCTGTGTACATTCGAGATATAAAACCTCGTATCGGACCAAATTACGCCCCCGGTCCGAGCGCGCGACCGTTCGCCCGCTGGCTCCGCTGTGCCCCACGACCTCCACGGGCCGGCACGCGCAAGAATTATCTCCGTCCAGTTGGATTGTGAGACCGTATCAGTCATGCAGTGGTTCCTCCGACCGACGACAGTGACCCATCCGATCGGGGTGGTATCGTGAGCAAACAGCGATCGAACCCGGCCGACACAGCGGAGACGGACGACGACGACGAGTGGGTCGGTGAACGCGTCAACAGCTACGACGGCAAGCGGTTCGTGACCGGACACGGCGAGTACGTCGACGACATCCAGCGAGCGGACATGCTCCACGCGTGTTTCGTCCGCAGCGACCACGCCAGCGCCCGCATTCTCGATGTCGACACGTCCGTCGCCGAGTCCCACCCCGGTGTCGAACTGGTCTGGACGCACGCGGACATCGCCGACCGCGTGGACGAGCCGTTCGGGTACATGCTCGACGACGAAGTTGTCCTCGCCGACGGCACCGTCACCTACGAGGGACAGGAGATCGCCGTCGTGCTCGCGGACGCACACGAGACGGCGCGGGAGGCCGCCGACATGGTCGAGGTGGAATACGACCCGCAGCAACCGGTCACGACTATCGACGAGTCGCTCAACGACGATGCGCCGCTCGTCCATCCCGACCTCGACGCCGACCCGGAGACCGACACCGACGGCAACGTCGCCTGGACCGGTCAGGTCATCGCCGGTGACCACGAGAACCCGATGGCCGAGGCCGATGTCGTCGTCGAAGGGACCTTCGAGACGAACCGCACTACACCGGCACCGCTCGAACCTCACGGCTGTATCGCGGACTACAACCCCGGCAGTGGCAAGCTCGAACTCACATCCTCAACGCAGATGCCCCACCTGCTGTCGGTCGAACTCTCCGAGGTCCTCTCGGACCTCGAACAGCGGGACATCGTCTGCAAGCTGCCAGACGTCGGCGGTGGGTTCGGGATCAAACTCGACCCGTACCCGTTCGAGATCTGCTCCGCGCTCCTGTCGATGGCGACACAGCGGCCAGTCAAACACGTCCTCGACAGGCGAGAGGAATTCAAGGCCGGCCGCGGGCGCGCGAGCGAGCGTTTTGAGGGACGACTCGGAGTGACCGAAGACGGCGACATCGTCGGTATCGACGTCGATCTCGTCCAGGATACGGGAGCGGCCGCCGCCTACGGTGTGGCCGTCGCGTACTCGTCGACGAACTGTGGACAGGGCCCCTACCGCATCCCCAACCAGTCCTGGGACGCGACAGTCACGTACACGAACCTCATGCCGACGACTGCGGTCAGGGGCTTTGGCGACCCACAGGTGACGTTCATGCGTGAGCAACTCGTCGAGATGGCCGCCGCGGAACTCGGGATAGACGCCGTCGACCTCCGATTGCGCAACGTCCCGCGACAGGAGGAGATGCCGATGCGTTCCTCGGCGGGCCACATCTGGCGGAACGCCGATATGGTGACCTGTCTGGAGCGGACCCGTGAGATGGTCAACTGGGACGAGCATCGCGGTGGCAGTCGCACTCGCAACGGGAAACTCCGCGGGGTCGGCATGGGCACGATCATGAAGCGCGGCGGGAACAAGAGCGCCTCCGGCGGGGACTTTGACGAGGCAGTCGTCAAGATGAATCGCCACGGCGACGTGACCGTCCTCACGGCCGTCGCCAGCATCGGCCAGGGCACCGAAACGGGGATCAATCAGCTGGTTGCCGACACGCTCGGCGTCCCCATCGACCGCGTCGACACGGTCCGGGGCGACACTGACGCAACGCCGGAGGGACTGGGGGTGTGGGCCGACAGAGGGACGATCATCGGCGGGAGTGCCGCCGCGCGCGCCGCGGCAGACCTCGCAGAAACCCTCACGGCCGTCGCCGCCCACCTCTTCGACACCGACCCGTCGAACGTCGAATTGAGGGACGGCCGCGCCGTCGACACGACCGACCCCGACACGGCCATGGAGATCGAGGAACTCGCGAACGTCGCCATGCTGGGCAATCCGGAGACGCTCGGCCCCGAATCGGAACGCCCCGAAAAACTGCAGAACGGCATCTCTCTGGTCGGCCGCGGGAAGTACCAGAGCCAGGAAGTCGAGTTCGTGGACCCCGAGACAGGGCGCGGCAACGTCGCACACAGTTACACCTTCGGTGCACTGGCAGTCGTCGTCGACGTGGACCCCCGAACCGGAGACATCGACGTCGTCGACGCCGCGATCTGTGAGGACATCGGTAACGCGATCAACCCCAAACTCATCGAGGGACAGGTTCAGGGAGCGATCGTTCAGGGACTGGGGGAGACTCTGTACGAGGAGTACGCCTACGACGAGGACGGCAGCCTCCTCAATGGCTCGATGGCTAATTATCACCTGCCGACGGCAGCCGACGTTCCGATGATCACGAACATCGAGGAACTGGAGAACCCCGACCCGACGACATCGCACGGACAGAAGGGGGTCGGGGAGTGCCCGCTGGTCCCCACGAGTGCCGCCGTGACCAACGCGGTCTGTGACGCGACGGGGATTCGATTCCACGAATTGCCGCTGGCGGCACACGAGGTGCTGCCCGAACTGGTCGAGGCCGGCCTCAGAGAACTCTGAGAGCCGCTCGAACACTGAGATCACACTCTCATCGCGTCGCCGTCTCACAGGATCGATATCTGTACGGTCGCGGGACTGACCCGGCCACGATACCGGGTTCGAGGAGTTCGGCGACAACGCGTGTCGTGAAATCGCGCGGGTTCGCGTCGATCGCCGAACGGGTCTTCTCGCAAAATCCACGACTCCCACAACCTTTTTTGATACGCTGAGCTATTTGTTGCTCGATGCTTCACGCCCACTCGAGCCCCGAGGCACCACCGGAGGAGCAAGCATACTCCCACGGTGTCGAGGCCAACGGGTTTTTTTTTACCGCCGGACAGGTACCGATGACGCCAGCTGGCGAACTCGTCGATGGTTCCGTCGCCGAGAAAACCGACCAGATAATGCAGAACCTCGGGGCCATCCTTGCGGAGGCAGAACTGGATTTCACGGATGTGGTCAAGACCACCGCATATTTCACCGACATCGACGACTTCGCCGAAATGGACGACACCTACGCCGAGTACTTCGGGGGAGACTATCCCGCACGTGATGTCATCGAAGTGGTGTCCTTGCCGGCTGGCGCCACGATAGAGTTGGTCATGGTCGCTACGACCGAGTAAACGGGTCCCGTAACCGAGAGCTTTTTTGATTCCACACCGAAGGTGACTCATGGCCCAAACCGGGAAGCCCCGGTGGTTATCTATGCAACCACCGTCCGGACAGCGATTCGCGGACATCAAGCAATCCCTACGGGAGCGTGATCTCCACACGGTCTGTGAGGAGGCGAACTGCCCGAACATGGGCGAGTGCTGGTCCAGCGACGGAGACGGTGCTGGAACGGCGACGTTCATGCTGATGGGCGACCACTGCTCGCGAGGATGTAACTTCTGTGACGTCGAAACTGGTGGAATGGATCCGCTTGACGAGGACGAACCACAGCAGGTCGCTGAAGCGGTCGCCGATATCGGCCTCGACTACGTGGTTCTAACCAGCGTCGACAGGGATGACCTCCCTGATCAGGGTGCCAATCATTTCGCCCGGACCATCGAGGCGATCAAAGCCGAGCATCCCGACACACTCGTCGAAGCGCTGGTGCCTGATTTCCGTGGTGACCGGGCACTGGTCGGGCGCGTGCTGGATGCTGAACCCGACGTGTTCGCTCACAACGTCGAGACTGTCGACCGACTCCAGTGGCCTGTCCGGGACCGTCGCGCACGATACCAGCAGTCTCTCTCTGTCCTCAGGCAGGCTGCCGAGGAGTCCGATGCGTTCGTCAAGACCAGCCTCATGCTCGGCGTTGGGGAATACGCACACGAAGTGTACCAGACCATGTCTGACCTGCGGGCGATCGGGGTCGATATCATCACACTGGGGCAGTACCTTCAGCCGTCTCGCTCGCATCTCGAGGTCTCCAAGTACGTCCATCCGGACGCCTTCGATACCTGGGCCCGCGTCGCCGAGGAGGAATTCGATTTCCACTACTGTGCGGCCGGCCCGATGGTCCGCTCGTCGTACCGTGCAGGCGAACTGTTTGTTAAAGCCGCGCTGGAGGGGGCCGATCGCACGGCGGCAAGAGAACGAGCTCGTGCAGACGATTGAACAAAATTACGGAGATCGATAAGTATTATATCGCTAAAATCATGTTGAGAAACGATCAATGAACACTGAAGACACCACTGAGGCCCAGGCTTGGAGTCTTCCGGAGCACGAGGTACTCAGTCGTATGGCAGCTGCCCAAGGCGATGACGCCGATTACGTCGTCGCGACGCTCGCTGACGTCGAAGGGAGCGCCTACAGACGCCCCGGTGCAAAGATGCTTATGTCCGACGCCGGGAGCGTCGGGAGCGTCACGGCCGGTTGTCTGACGGCGGCCGTTGAGAACTCGTTCGAAGCGGTTCACGCATCGGGAGAGGCGAGAATTGAGCGCTTCGATCTCACTGACGACGAGGAGTGGGGAGCAGGACTGGGCTGTAACGGTGTTGTTGATTTGCTGCTTGAACCACTGGACAACAGATTCACCCCACTGCTGGACAGCTACACCGAGGGAAGAGAGGGGGTAGCACTCGTGGTTCTGGACGCAGAGGGGGCGCCCGGCGTGGAGATGGGGGATCGGGAGTTCGTTCACGAACTCTCGGATCCCGCGGGGTCGACCATACCCGACTGGTTACACGAGGCGTTATCTGCACACGTTCGAGATCGGATCGACGCCGGGAACTCCGGTACCGTCACAGTGACTGGGCCCGCCGGAGAGTGCCTCCGGATCTACATCGACCCGATTCTGCGGCCGCCTCACCTGTACATTTTCGGTGGGGGGAACGACGTACATCCGGTTTCGGATCTGGCGAAGAAAGCCGGATTCAAAGTGACTGTTGCCCCGTTCCGAGGTGGGCAGGCGGACCCCGATTCGTTCCCCCATGCCGATCGCGTCGTCTCGACGTCGGCACCACGCATCGGCGAGTCCCTTTCTATCCACGACGACGCGTACGCGGTGGTCATGAGCCACAATCTTGTTGACGACCGACTGGTCGTCGAATCGCTGCTCGACTCCCCGGCTCGGTATATCGGGCTCATGGGGCCCCGGGACCGGTTCGACAGGATTCGAGACGCACTGGCCAGCGACGGCCGACAACTATCGGACGCTGACAATGAACGACTGTATGCCCCGATCGGACTCGATATCGGCGGCGGAGAGCCATATCAGATCGCAACCAGTATCGTCTCCGAAATGATAGCCGTGCACTACAACCGTCCTTCAGGCCATCTGCGGGATCGTTCTGGACCGATCCACAATCGCGGAGGCGTCGATTGATGACTGCGGGCATCAGATCGTCAAACTCGGTGATTGAAAAGACGAAACCACGACCGGCGTGTCCCGGATGGGTTCCAGTATCACGATGACGGACCCACCGCCGGTTGTTGAACCGCCGTTCGAAACCCGGAAGACGGATCCAAGCATCACTGGCATTGTTCTCGCAGCCGGGATCAGTTCCCGCTTCGGCAGCCGAAACAAGCTACTCACACAGATCGATGGCACGCCGCTCGTCCGACAGGCGGTGGCTACGGTCCGGAAGGTCATTCCCGAGGTTCTCGTCGTCGTCGGCCACGAGGCGACAGCAGTCCGCGACACGCTGACTGGGCTAGATGTCACCTGTGTCGAAAACCCCGAGTACGCGACCGGCCACGCGAGTTCTGTACAGCAGGGGATTGACAACGTTCCGCCTAGCGCGGACGGGGCGCTGTTTCACCTTGGAGATATGCCTTCCGTGCAACCATCCACGATCGGCCATCTCGTGGATGCGTACGGTGCTGAAGTCGGTGATCCGGTCGTCGCAGCAGCAGACGACCGACGAGGGAATCCCGTTCTATTCGGACGTCAGTACTTCACTCGTTTACGAGCCGTGACTGGTGACACTGGCGGCCGACAAGTGATCCGATCAAGCGATGACGCAGTCCTCGTCGAAACGAGCGATCCCGGCGTCCACAGAGACATTGACCGGCCTGCAGACCTCCCGTGACTCACACTTCCCCGGGGCCGAGCAGCAAGACTGACAGACACAGTATTCAAGAGATGTGCTTCCCAAAGCGAAGTTAGTGATTCGAGATATCGTCACAGTTCTATTCGGAGATCCATTTGCAGTGATGAACACAGTCGGCTTGATCGCATTTGCCCTCGTTGGGTCGGCTAAGGCAATCCGCGAGGAGTTCGATCTGTTCGGGATCACTGTCGTCGGTCTGGCAATGGCGTTCGCCGGCGGGATAACACGGGATCTCCTTGTGAATCGAATCCCGCTAGCAATTCAATCTCCGATCGAAATTAGTTTGGGTCTCGTCGGAGTCGGCTTAGCGATCGGATTGAGTGCCATCCTACCATCCCCGGATACCCATCCGATTATCATCGTCTCAGATGCTATCGGGCTCGCTGCCTTCGCCACGACTGGTGCCATCGTTACAACCGAAGCGAGTATCTCGCCAATTGGTATTATTGCTATTGCCTCAATCAATGCAGTGGGCGGTGGTGCCGTTGCCGATATCCTTCTCGATCGCTCGCCGTTTATTCTTTTTGATGATTTCTACGCGAGTTGCGCGGTGTTGGGGGGAACTGCATATTGGGCAGTGATGAGTGTCGGAGCCACCGGGAGCACCGCTGCCATTTTGTGTGCAGTAGTAACAGTTGGAACACGGTTCGCAGCGGTTACCTTCGACTGGGATCTCCCCACGGTACAGAAGTTAGGATGGATCTGAACCAAACTCCTAATACCGACTTGGGCGTATTTTTTCTGCACGGCTGCTCTTGTCTCTCCAGGCGACACTGGTGATAGTGAAAAGGTGCATATCTTAGTCTAAGATTTAACTATCTGTGCGTTTATCCCACTATCTGGGTGCATTTTGACCACTATAATTAGAATCCCAGTTTTATGAATCTATATATGGAGATTTGGTAGAGGAATATCCCAGTAGTACTAATTTACTGTCGGTGGCCTTGTTTAGACGGGTGATTTCACGGTCGTGAGTGGCTGACAGCTAGTTCGATGTTTCTGACAGCGCATTTCAGGACGAGTTCGCGGAACTGTCCGAACCACGTTCGAGCGCGAACGATCTCACCGTATTTGCGGCGAAGCGCGAAAAACGTGGATTCGGCGTTTGAGCGTTGATGGTAGATCGTATCATCTTGCAAAACATTGTTCGCGACGCCGTGCCAGCCGAATTCGCGGTGCTTGATCACCGGTTTGACGCCTTCAGCTCGTAATCGTTGGCGAAGGATCCACCAGTCGTAGCCTTTGTCAGCGGTAAGAATGGTCAGCTTGTCGAGGTTCCGTTTGACCATTTGCCAGCCGATCTTGGAATCGTGCGGTTGTTTCATCGAGCAATGTATGTCGAGAATCGCACCGGTCTCACAATCACTGAGGAGCGTCGTCTTCACCGCCTCGAACGTATAATTCGTCCGTTTTGCGTAGTGTTGGCTGGCAGCGATCCGATCCATGCCGGTTGCGTCGATCGCCTGAACATCGCCGAGATCGTGCAATTCCGCCGATAACCGCAGCAGGACGCGCCAGATACGCATTTCGAGATCCTGCTTGCGCGTACATACAGTGGTGAAATCAGGCAGTTCAGCCACCGCTAGGTCGAGTTTGGCGACAATTCCATGCATCTCGTGAAGCACGTCCAGCAGCCGCCGATACGTGTGGTCTAAATACTCGCGGAGACCATGAATTGCCACGATAACCCAGTCAGCGTACCCATTCTCACCCTCTTCGTATGCTGGATCTGGTTCGCCGACGACGGCTTTTTGAGCAAGCGACACAACCCGATCAGTGAAGCGGGCGAGTTTGCTGGACACAAACTCCTCTTCCCGCTTCACTCCCTAGTAAGTTCGACATTTAGCCGCTCTTACTAGCGTCTAAACACGGCCCTGTCGGTTATTGCCACTATTTCTGGGTGTATCTGCCTCGATTGCTCGTTGTAATGGATCCTCACGAGACTGGCGTCGAGGTTCGAGGAGGTCACGGCCTTAACCAACGAAGCTCGGGGAAATGCGCAGCTTGTTGGTTAATCGACGCCCAGCGCTGGCGTTACTCGAGACTGGGCCCGTAGCGAGCTGTGCCACATACCTGACACGCCCAGATCGGTTGGCCCGTCCACGACTCATCAGGAATCGACTCGCGGGTCTTGAACCGGTGGTCGGTCGCCCGCCCACAGTTCTGACAGTCGAGCTGCTCCGTCGTCGGTACCGACGACACCTGGCTGTCAGTTTCATCCTCCCGAGCGGATTCGGTCAATATCATCGCTGGAACCAGCCACACCGCGTCGGCAGCGTCGTCGAGGACCTCAGTGAGCCGTGACGCGTTGCGGATTCCGTCCCCACGCTGGTCGTAGAGCCGCGTCGGGGCCTGCCCTTGGCGCTCCGACGCTCCCTGCCCGTGCCACACTGTCCGGTCACAGACGGCACTGAGAAGCCGCGCTCCCTCCTCTGACAACACCTGTACCGCGTCGGGAAGTGAGAGCCATTGCTCGGCCAGCTGGCGCGCCGGCGCCTCATCGAGATCGTAGATGAGCGTGTAGTCGTCGACGGCCGATTCCGCCTCGTTGGCAGAGAGGAGGTTCGCCGCGGCGCCGCCCTTTGCCACGGCGCCGTAGAACGTGGTCGACTCGACGACCAGGTGGACGATGCCGAGGCACGTCGTCGACGCTGCCTCGTTCGTGCTAGTGGCGTCACCTCCGAGATGGTTAGAGAGACAGAACCGGCATTTCGTCTGGCCGTCTGGGACTGATTCCCCACACGACTTGCACTCGCCATCGGCGGCCGTCGGCGCATCAGGGTAGCCACCAGCGCTCGTCGCGACGCGTTGCGGTCGGGGGGTACCTTCACACCCATCGTCCAGCCTCGTGTCCGAAATGTGGGACGCCTCGCCGGTCGGCCGCAGTTCTTCCAAGTCAGAATATCGGTTGTGCATCGGTTGGCTCTGCCTTTCAGCCGGTATCGTATTTCAAGATCAGGGTGGGTTTGACGCACTATTCAGCCGATCCAGTGCATCATCCTCGTACGCTGCCCGCCACATCGCATGGACAGCCCGGGTCACGAGCGAAACCTCTGTCACGTCGATACAGGACGGTTCGGCTGCCGTCGTGGCAGCCTCGGGCGGGGGATGAAAGTGGGTCTCGGGGGAGTGTGTATTCGGGTGGCGATCGAAGCGCCAGTTGACGTCGTCGCTATCGATGTAGTGAAACGAATACATCCCGAGTTCGCTCCACTGGATATCGAGCCGAGCGCTCTCGGCGTCGCCAAGCCCATTGCTGAGACTGAGCTGTAGTTCCGTGGGGGCGACGATGTCGTCGTACGCCGTGGCGTCGACGAGCGGCTCGAGATCAAGCCAGAGGTTGCGAATTCGCTGGAGTGCCGGAAGATAGATCGGCCCGAACTCGCCGGCCCGGTCGTCGTCGCTCATATGGCGAGCTGGTGGCTGGCCTCGTCGTAGGCGAGTGCGGCTTGTGCGACGGCGAGATTCTGCCGGGCCGTCCGCCACGCGGTGAGGTCGTCCCAGCCCTCCGTCTCGTCGGCATCGAGTTGCTGGGTGAGTTCCTCCGGAGACACCACGTCGTAGCGGTCCTCGTAGCGCCGGATTTCGGCCTTCATGTCTTGAATACTGTCGAGCAACTCCGGCCGATCGACTTCCTCACGCAGCTCACGGATCCGGGACATCAACACCCGGTCGCTGTTTCGCTTGTACAGCGTTGTTTGGCCATCCTGTTCCGTCTCGGCGAACCCGGTGTTCACCAGCGTCTTGCAGTGGCGACGCGCTGTCGGCTCGCTCACGAGCGCTCGATCGGCGATCTCGGCTGCCGATTGCCCATCGTGGGTCTGTTCGACGATTTCGTACACCCGCTCGAACGGCGTCGTGTCGTCTTTCCAGTCCGCCTTGGCCTGTTCGTTGACATCGTCCCACGTCTCGGTCATACTGGATGCTACGCGGCTAAAGAACAAATAGTTTTCTGGGAAAATTATCTCTTTACGATACCTCGATGAGGCTACTTGTTCCTCTCGGGGATCTCGGTGCGTCCAGATAGTCGCGTCGACGCGTTTGCTGTGTCTACGCCTCTGATTGAGTCAGCTATCGCCCCGGCTCGTGACCGACCTTGGAGTCAAGACGTGAAGCATCTCGTGGATCTGTACCTGAACCACCGGGTACTGTACCCACTATACTCTGATCTGGCCTTGTTGAGGTCAGTACTGAGAGCACCCAAACAGGTCGTAGCGAAGAACGAGTGAACGCCGAGCCACTGGCGGCCGCCGTCTATTCGGTCGCGAGTTCCTCGTAGATGTCCGCGTGCTCGTCGAGATCTTGACGACCGAGGAACCGGATGAGATACTGCCGCGCCTCTGCGGCGGACAGCTCATCGGGAATCTCGGGCGGTTCGCTTTCAGCGGCCATCCTTACTCCTCACTATGGGGGTCATCGTCATAATCGTTCGGTTCGTGTTGTTCATCGTCGCCTGTGTCGAGCTTGGGATCTCTGGGTAGCTGATCTGTGCCTTCGATGCGTGACAGCCACAGGTTGATGGTTGCCTCGTACTCCGGGGCGAGCGGCTCTGTGTGCGCTCCGAGATACTCGATCACGTCGTCCTCATTGACACTGCTCTCATCTGTCGCGAGCGCTTTCAGGATCTCTTTGATCTCCCGATTGTAATCAAAGCGGCGGCCATTCAACGCGTAGAAAATTCGGGTCGACATGAGCGCCGTTCGCTTGTTGCCATCGACGAATGGATGATTCGCCGCGATAAGGCGTAGCAGCTGGTATGCCTTCTCGTGGAGCGACTCGGGAACCTGGCCGAAATGGCCTTCCTGGATATGTTCGACGGTATATTCGATATCACCTGGTGAAGAGATACCCGCTGTCGTGTCCGCATTTGACTCCACGATCAACTCGTGGATGTCACGGATATCAGCAGCCGACAAATAGCTGATTGACTCCGGTTCCTCGTCCATTATCAATATCCTCTGTGACAACGCTTATCTAATCTCTGCTTTTTGCAGATGCTGCTCGCTTCTCTGTATCGCTCTTGGTGCCCACTCTATGCTCATCGTCCAGCTGTTGTAGTGTGTCTCGATGGTTCCGAATCGTTGTTGTTGAGGCGTTCGCCACGTCCGCGGCCTCGGATTGCGTCAGCCATCGTCCCTCTTCGCGACCGGCCTTGTAGAGGCAGGCTGCGGCGAACCCGGCCGGATGGACGCCCGTCGTGACGCCGCACTCCTCGGCCTGCTCTGCGAGGGTTCGGGCCCGCTTTTGGATCTCGTCCGGACACTCGAGGTCAGAAGCGAGACGCGGCACGAACATGCTGGGGGAGACGGGCTCAGCGGGGAGGCCCAGCTCTTCGTTCAGCGTTTTGTACGCGTTCGTGACCCGTGACTCCGCGACGCGGGCCATCTCGCTGACGTCGTCCACTAACCGTGAGAGGCTGTTGCACCGGCATGCCCCGTAGATGCTGGCCGCGGCGATGGCCTCGATGGATCTGCCACGAAGCAGATCCTCGTTCTGGGCGCTCCGGAAGAGCTGACACGCCTGGTCGCGAACCGAATCGGAGAGTTCGAGTGCACTCGCCAACCGGCGCACTTCGCCCAATCCGTGGGCGAGATTCCGTTCCGCTTTCGACCGCCAGCGCCCCCGGGTCTGCTCACGGCGCATCCGGGCCAGCCGTCGGCGTTTCTGGCCTGAGAGTTCGTTCCCGTGCGCATCGGTTCCGTGGCCGATCTCGGTCGAGAGGCCTCGATCGTGACGGTCTGCAGTGAGTGGTGCCCCTGTTCGCTCGCGCTCGTCTGCATCGTACGCCCGCCACTCCGGCCCGTGATCGATACGTTGTTCGTCGATGACTAAGCCACAGTCCTCGCAGACCGTTTCGACCACGTTCGTGGTGACCCGTCCGTCGCACTCGGGACACTGATTCGCACTCGATTCCGTTCGGACGTCTTCGTCGAAGCCAGTTTCGTAGATGTCTCTCGTTGCCATTGTTCTCTCCAGTTTAGCGGAATTCGCCGTTACGGCGATCCCCTCACCCATTGAGGGGACAATAGACTCTATGCCGAAGCGTATGGTTGAGAGGATAGAGACACATCCGGTATACTGATTTTATAACCGGGTGAGCATAATCTGTTTAAGAGATGAGTTTCGCTTCTCGCCTCCCGCCCGGTGCAGAAGCCGGTGCGACGAATCTCATGTGTCCGAACTGTGAGCACCGGATCGGAGTCGTACAACTTCTTCGACACTTAGAGCAGCAAAACATCCCGCTCAGGGATATTACACCGAACAGTTATACACCGTGTCCAGCCTGTGCCGCACTGTTTTTTCCCGAGAATGCATTTCTGGTCTGCCTTTCTGATATTGCAGATACCGGGGACTCGTACCGATCCTATCCCTTCGGTATCGCCGGCCATCAAGGAGTGAACTATACCGATGTCACAGTTGGAGAGACATCCGAACACAAACTGAGCAACCTCTACCAAGGTTATGAAATTGAGCGCGGGTCGCTAATCCTGCAAGGTGCTGAGCGCAGTGATGTTGATCAAGATGATCGGTTACCGATTGATCGCCATGAAGACTCGATGACTCGGGCGACGTTAGCTGATATCCTCCTTGTCTCGGTTACTCAGGTTGCCCCCCGCCAAGTCCTCGTCACTGCCAATCTCCGAAAAGACCAGGATGCCCAAGATGCCATCGCGAAAGGTGATGATATCACCTTGATTTATCAACGAAACCTGCTCCAGACAGAAGGACGGGATCCCCCCTGGCTCACCCTTCTCCGTGAAGCCAAAAGCGCAATCAACCGTGACAATCCATTAGCAGCTGGGCCACTTCTCGTATCTACCGTCGACAACTGTCTCTATCGACAGATCTACCTCTACTATCGATGGCAAGGCCAAGATCACACCGAGGCCATCAATTCAGTCGACCAATACCGTACTGGCAACAAGATTAGCCGAAAGGACCTAGCAAAGGACGCCTTGAACGACATCTCGGGTGTAACTCTTACCAGCCACGAGGACCCGTACTCCGATGAATGGAACCGGTTCCAGACCTTCCTCCAACAGCGCCACGACATTATCCATCCTACTGATGATCCTGTCCCTACGATCGATACCGACACCGCTGTCGACTGGTTCAACCTGACCGTTGACCTAATCCTCGGCCACTTCGACCTTGTCTGGCGAGAGATTGACTAGTCTCTCGGCTTGGACCCCTCTGTAGGATTGAATCGTTCATACAGGACCGCTAAACGAGGTTGTGGCTGCGCGCGCAGCGAAGCGAGCACGGAGCGGAGGGTGGGGCGGCGGGGTCTGGGTCGGTCCGGCACACAGCAAAAAAGAGGGCCTCCTCAACTGGCTACTCTTCCCACCACCGGCCGCGCTCCGGGAATCCGATCCTGCTCCAGCCCGTGATGGCGAGACTGCACCGTCCTTGGTACCAATTTTTCTTGACCGCCCTGAACCGGACTGTCTGCCCTTCTCGAACCACCGTCTTCTTGCTCTTCTCCCAGATCGTGAATTTCGTACGCCCGCTTTCGTCTTCGATGAGTCCGACTTGGGCGATTGCTGGGGAACTAGGATCCCAGAGTTCGCTCACTGTGCCTTCGACCGTCACCTCACCGACCGGGACGTCCGGCACATCCGCGATGGGTACGATTGCCCCCGGCGCCGCCTTCAACTCCTCGAGGGTCTCCAGCACTGCCTTCGTGACGTCCCGCCCGCGCTGCACCTTCTCGGCCAGCTGCTTCGCGACGACCGCTCTCGACCAGCCGCCCTTCACTTCGTCGCTGATCCGCATCGCTTGCTCGTTGACCGCCGCGAGTTCGTCTTGCGTCAGCATCTCTCGGGGATCCGTGCGCTCCGCCGGCGCCGGCTCGTCACGACCACACTGCTCGCTGACGACCTCTCGCGTGCGCTGTTCGCGACCCTCCTGCGTTCCGAGCTCGGCCTGGGCACTGATGCGCTCCAGTTCGGCTTCCCGCGCCTGAATGCGCTCCTCCTGTTCGAGGGTGACACCGTGAATCCGGTCCTCGCTCGCGTCCGCGATCCCGTCCGGGTGGTTCGCATCCACCTTCGCCTGTGTCTCCTGCTCGATCGCGGCCTCGAACTCCGGCGTCTCGTCGACGACCGGAAAGCCGTCTTCATCGACCGTCTGACCGCCCGCTTTCTCGAATGCCTGTTCATCGACCGAAACGACCTTTCCGCTAGCGTTGTTACTAGACATTGGAATCACTCACAAGGTGATTTCCGACGAAGGCGCTCACGCGCCGACACCGCGATGCTCCTACATCGCGGTTTTCCGACGACAACGACCGACAGAACCATCTGCGCGCTCTCGCTCGCGCCTTCGCGAGCGCCCTACCGGGCGCGAGCGAGAGCGCGCCTGCATGAGGTGGCCCCAACCAGCACCGCGCGCCGACCCGCCCGGAGCGAGCGGCCAGCGCATTCCCCGTTCGCCGCGACGCAACCACGTCCGTCGCGGTCGGCTTCGCCGAGGTCCGCAGGACCCGAACGGGTGAAGCGCTGGCGTCGAGGGCACATGCACTTTAGCCCGGAACGGGCGCGGGCGGTGTGGAGAGCGCCCGCACGCCCGGAATGGTCGGTCGCGAGCGACGCGGAGGGCGGCAGCGGCGAGCGGGGCGGGCCGATA
>Ga0207756_100141_pt1 | contig 56827 bp, 62 predicted proteins | sample A23M1SouthBayCA_FD_187748 | JGI IMG/M metagenome (GOLD analysis project Ga0207756, IMG submission 187748) | Aerobic enrichment media microbial communities from Eden Landing Ponds, California, USA - A23 M1 (3) (SPAdes) | ecosystem: Environmental > Aquatic > Marine > Unclassified | place...
CGGCCCCGCCGAAGTCGAAGGGGCACTCATCGACCACGAGGCGGTTAACGCCGCCGTCGCCATCGGCGCCCCCGACGACACCAAGGGGACTGCCGTCGTCACCTACGTCATCCGCAACGACGGCTACGAGGAATCCTCCGACCTGCGCGAGGACCTGCGCACGCAGGTCGGCGAGGAACTGGGCAAACCCTTCCGCCCGCGTGAAGTGCTGTTCGTCGACGAGTTCCCCAAAACCCAGTCGGGCAAAATCGTCCGCCGCATCATCCAGAGCGTCTACACCGGCGAGGACATCGGCGACCTCTCCTCCATCGAAAATCCCGGTGCCATCGACCAAATCGACGACGCGCGCTAGGTGTCCGCGGACAGCGGAACACCGTTCGAACAGAGCAACCACAGGAGGGAGATACCCATCGGGACCACGCCAGATTCAGTGCAACGCGTCCGGAGTGGTCGTTACTGGTCGTCGTGGCGGGACCAGGCGTCCTCGGAGAGCCCTTGTTCTTTGAGTTTGACCTTCTGGACCCGTTCGGTCGCCGTTTTGGGGAAACTCTCACGAATTTCGACGTAGTCCGGCACCCACAGCGACGGCATGTTCTCCTCACACCAGTCGATGAAGGCCTCGTACTCCAGCGTCGCATCGTCCTCGAGTTTGACACAGAGCCTTACGAGGTCACCGCTATCGGTCTGAACCGGCACGGCAGCCGCTTCCTTGAGACTATCGTACTGGAGCACGCGGTCCTCGATTGCATCAGAGGAGATGTTCTCTCCTTTTTTGCGGATAATCTGTTTTTTCCGGTCGACGTAGTGCATGTAGCCGTCCTCGTCGAAGTAGGCGTAGTCACCAGTGTGATACCAGAGGTTCTGCCACGACTCGACCGTTTTCTCCGGCTGTTTGTAGTAGCCGTTGAAGATGGCAAAGGGTTCCTCCGGTCTGACGACTATCTCCCCAGTTTCACCCTGCGAGACCTCGCGGTCCTGCTGGTCGACGAGTTTGACGGACATGGGGGGCGCTTCTTTTCCAGCAGCGTCGACCGGCGTCTCGCCCGCGGTGATTTCGTCGTACGGTGTGTATATCGGGATTCCCTCGGTCTGTCCGTACAGTTCGACCGTCTCCAGGTCGAACCGCTCCTCGAATGCACGCGTCTTCTCGATGCGTGGCCCCGTCAGGAACAGCCGGACTGGGTTGTCGGCGTCGTCGGGTTCTTCTGGCCGGTTGTACAGCAGGGCCATCATCGACGCAATCGAGTTGAAAATCGTCGCATCGTACTCCCGGACGTCGTCCCAGACCGTCTCCGCGGAGAAAGATTCCGCGAGCGCGAGGCCGCCCTCCATCGCGATGGCAGAAATGACGTCCGCCGACCCCCGGATGTGAAACAGCGGCAACGGCTCGTAGTGGACGTCACTGGACTGGTACTCGAAGAAGTCCATCATGGCGTAACCGGAATAGAGATACTGACCGTGAGGGATGAGACAGCCTTTCGGCCGGCCAGTCGTTCCCGAGGTGAACAGTATCATCGCGGTGTCGCCAATCGTCCGGTCGGGAACGTCACCGACGGGGGGACTGTCGCGTACTGTCTCGAAGTCCGTCACTGGCGCTGTCGGGGTCGGGGTCGGGGCAGTAGACAGCGGCGCGTCGGGATGGTTCCGGACAGCACAGAATGCCACGTCGTCGAGGTCGTCCTCGACAGCGACGTAATCGTCGAGATATCGGGAGTCGAGGACGACGCTCGAGCAGTCCCCGTGGTCGAGCATGTAGGTCAACAGCGTTTCGTCGCTGGCGTACTCGACGTTGATGGGGACTGGAACCGCACCCAGCTTGCACAGCGCAAACCACGAGAGGAGAAACTCCGGACTGTTCGGGAGGATGAGGCCGACGTGGTCGTCTTCGTCGACACCGAGGTCCCGCAATCCGGCCGCAGTCCGGTCTATCGCCGCGTTCAACTCGGCGTAGGAATACGTCTGGTCGTCGAACTGGAGAAACTGTTTCGACCCGAGTTTCTCCGCCTTTGTCTCGAACAAGTCGTGAATCGTCTGGTGCTCTGTTGCGAAGTTACGATACACTTCCCTGGACGACATACTCATTGAATCTATCCCGACTGCATTAATACTTCGGGGACAGCGCTTTGCTATCCGCGCGCTATCGGGCGAACGTCGAAAGAAAACCGAAAGGCGGTAACCGGCAGATTCCTTCCCTCCGATGTCATGGACCGATGCAGACAGTTCCAGCCGCGACAGGACACAGGTGGGTGGTGGGTGGGTTAGTGGGGGGAGAGTTTCGAGTGGCCATCACGACTGGATGTGAGTGTGCAAGACATACCCACTTATAATTTTTGGTGCCTGGTGGTACTACACCACACATTCGAGGAGGACAGACGGGTGGAGGAACCCGAAGGCAAACCGCGTTCGGCCCTCGTAGTCGGTGTCAGCGGTGGCGGTCAGTCACCTGTGAGTCAGTCGTCGCCAGCGCGTCTGCGAGAAGTTCCGTGATTCCGACGATGTCGAGGTCTTCTTCGAAGCCGCCGGTCTTGCGGCCGTCCTCGAACATCGTCACGCACATCGGACACGCCACCACAAATTTCTCGACCGCCGACCCCGCCTGTGTATCTTCGACGGCCTCGCGGAGTCGTTCCTCACTGGGTTTGTGCTCCTCGTCGACTTCGACCCAGAGGCCGCCACCGCCGCCACCACAACAGAACGAATCGTTGCGGTTGCGGGGCATCTCCACGAGGTCACAGCCAGTTTTGGTGACGAGCGTCCGCGGTGCCTCGTACTCGTCGTTGTACCGCCCCAGATGGCACGGGTCGTGGTAGGTAACGGTATAATCGAGTGTTGACGGAATCGTGAACCTGCCCGCGTCGACGAGCTCTTCGACGACCTGGGTGTAGTGGGCCACCTCGACCTCGCCCTGTGCGTTCCAGTACCCCTCGACGGGCGCTTCCAGCATCGGGTCGTCGGCGAACTCCGCGAAGTCGATGTCGGAGTACTCGTTGCTGATGGTGTTGTAGGCGTGGGGGTCCGTACAGACGATGGTCTCGAACTCGCAGTTCTCGAGGGCGCCGATCAACTGCGACGCTTGCTCGACGTACAGCAGTTCCTCGCCCATCCGTCGGACGTCGTTGCCGTCGTAAACCTCGTCCTCGTAGAGAATCCCGTAGTCCACGCCAGCGTGCTCGAAGATGCGCGCCAGCGACCGTGCGACCGCCTGGTTGCGCTCGTCGTAGCTGGGGTAGTCCCCGACGTACCACAGGTACTCGACGGGTTCCTCGCGGGCGTCGGGCACCTCGAAGTCCAACTCGTCGGTCCAGTCCGGGCGCGCGCGAGCGCTATCCCCGAACGTGTTGCCCTGTTGCATCACGTTCTGGAAGACGTCCTGTGCGTTGCGGTCCACGTCGCCTTGCTCAACCAGCTGGCGGTTCATGTCCGTGAAGTGCGTGAGGTGTTCGATGTCCACCGGACACGCATCCATGCAGGCCATACACGACAGACACGACTCCATCGTGCTCGAATCGATGACCGAAGTCCCGCCGTCGGCGACGATTGGCGTGGCCTCCCCGCCAGCGTCACGCTCCTCGCGGTAGGATTTGAGGTCCAAGATGACGTCCCGGGGGTCCAGCGGCCTCCCCGCCTCCTTGGCGGGACAGACCGACGAACACCGCCCACACTTCGTGCAGGCGTCCTGGTCGAGCAGTTGCTTCCAGGCGAAATCGTCTACGTCTTCGAGTTCCGTGTCGGCCTCCGGGTCCAGGGGCACGCCAGGTAGACGGCGGCCCGCGTCCTCGTCGTGGGTGAGGATATTCGCCGCAGACGAGAGCATGTGGAACGGTTTACCGTATGGAATCCAGGCGACAAACCACAGCGCCAGCAGCGAGTGACTCCACCAGACCACGGGGTAGGCCGCAGTCGCCATTTCCGGCGTTACCCCGGCGAAGACGAGCCAGTCTTTGATGGCCCAGCCGACGAAACTCACCGTCTCGAAACTCACACCCCGGGTCGCGCTCGTGCCGAGAATGCGGACGGCCTCGGTGAGAAAGCCGCCGACGCCCAGCAGGAACAGCGACCACAGGAGCAGGTCGTCCTCTCTGTCCGTGTGCTCGCCCCAGAGTCTGTCAAGCCGCCGGACGTACCGACGGTAAAGAGCGATTCCCAGGCCCACGACGAACAGCAGCCCCATCGCGTCGACGACAAGAGAATAGGAGAGATAGAACTCACCGACGAAAAACGACTCGCCGGTCAGCGGCCGATAGAGGTCCATGTCGATGCCGAGGATGGTTGTGGCCATCAAAAGCGTCAGAAAGCCCCAGAAGACGAAGATGTGCCAGATGCCGGCGTAGGTATCACGGTCGAATAACTTGACGTTCGAAGCGAGCGTGAGTGTCCCACTGGCGAGACTGCCTGGCCACTCGGTCAGTCTCGGAATCGGTTCGTCACTCGCCTGCTGGTATCGCCGGACCCGTCGATACACCCCGACGAGGAAGACGAGAATCGTGACCGCGGCGAGATAGTAAAACACCGCCTTCCCGACCGGACCAATCTGCCAGAACGTCGGTCGTGTAACCTGAGAAGATGCCATTGTCTCACTCGAAGTGCGCTGTCAGTTCGGGAACGACCTCGAAGAGGTCGCCGACGATGCCGTAGTCGGCCACGTCAAAAATCGGTGCGTCGGGGTCGGTGTTGATGGCGATGATAGTGTCTGCACCTTTCATACCCGCGACGTGCTGGACGGCCCCGGAGATGCCGATAGCGATGTAGACGTCGGGCGCGACCGTCTTCCCTGACTGGCCGACCTGTCTGTTCTTCGGGAGCCAACCGTTGTCGACGATGGGCCGGGACGCCGAAATGGTTGCCCCAGTGACCTCCGCCAGTTCCTCGACGAGCGGGAGGTTTTCCTCCTCGTCGATGCCACGCCCGACGGAGACAAGAAGGTCGGCTTCCGAGATGTCGACGTCGCCGCCAGCGACCTCGTCGAAGCCGGTCACGGTCGAACCGACTGCCGACTCGTCGATGGTCGCCTCGAAGGACTCGATGCTCGCGTCACCGGTTCCAGTCGCCGCCGGCCACTCCGCAGGCCGGACGGTCACGAGTGCCCGGTCGGCCCCGACTTCGATGGTTCCTTCGACCTTGCCACCGTACAGTTCTCGGGTGGCGGTGAGGTGGTCCGCATACTCCAGGGCAACGGCGTCGGTCACGAGCGGTCGGTCCAGCGCCGTTGCCAGGGCCGGCGCGTAGTCCATCCCGTTGACGGTGTGTGGCACCAGCAAGACCTGTGGGTCGAGGTCTGTAGCGAGCTGTGTGAGCGTCTGCACGTAGATGTCGTGGTTGAACTCCTCGCCCTCGTCGATGGTGTGGACGACATCGACGCCCTCGCAGGAGAGGGAGTCAGCGTACGCGTCGACGTCACCGCCGACGACGGCGACGTGCAAGCGACCACCAGTGTGGTCGGCGAGGTCACGACCGGCAGTGATCAATTCGAGGCTGACAGCCCGTAGTTCACCGCGTCGATGTTCGGCGACAGCGACAACGTCACTCATTGGTCGACCACTCCCGAATCCGCGAGTACGTCTGCCAGCTGTGACGCGGCCGCTTCCGCGTCACCCTCGAGCATCGTCGCGTCGCTTTCGGCCGTTGGTTCGGCCAGCGACGTCAACGAGAGCGATTCGTCGAGGGCGGTGAAGTCGACGCCCACGTCCGCAGGAGTGTACACGTCGAGTGGTTTGGACTGGGCCTGCCGAATCCCGCGGAGGCTGGCGTAGCGGGGGTCGTTGATACCAGTCTGGATAGTGAACACCGCCGGCAGGAGAACGTCGGAGTGTTCCTCGACGCCGCCTTCGAGTTCCCTGTGGACAGCGGCGGTGTCTGCCTCAGCGTCCACGTCGAGCTGGTTGACGACGGCCGCCCACTCGTAGCCGACCTGCTGGGCGAGTGCAACACCCGTGGCACCGTTGGCGTCGTCGCCGGTCTGGACGCCCGTCAACACCATCTCCGGCGCTTCGTCCTCGACGATCCCAGAGAGCAGTTCGGCTTTGAGCACCGGGTCCAGGACGTCTGTCTCGCCCAGACTGTCGTCCCAGACGCGAATCGCCCGGTCAGCGCCTTTCGCAAGCGCCTGCCGAATCGTCTCCTCGGTCCGCTCTGGTCCGACGGTCACGGTCACGACCTCGACGGCGTCCCGCGTTTCACTCAGCTGAACGGCTTCTTCGATGGCGTAATCGTCCCACTCGTTGAGCTCGTAAGTGAGATACTCCTCACCGATACGCCGACCCTCGATTTCGAAGTCGTCGTCGACAAGTGCAACATCTGTAACAGTGACTAACACTTTCATGGCTTTCGGCTTCCATTCCCGAGTGGGAGTTTCGGACATACTATTCTTTTGCCTCCGCGACCGCCCGGTCAGCAGTCGACTCCGGGAGGATTCCGGGCTGGTGATGGGTCCGTCACAGCGCCGAGACCGAGCCGAATTACCGGAAGGTTATAAGTATATTGACTCCATTGTGCAGGGTGATGGAGTTCGAGATTACCGACGAGCAGCAGTTAATGATGGATACCGTCAGCGAGCTCGTGTCGGAAAACTTCGGGCCGGAGTACTGGCGAGAGAAAGAGCGACGCGGAGAATTCCCGGACGAGTACTGGGACGCACTGGCCAAGGACGGCTGGCTGGGGTTGATGCTCCCCGAAGAGTACGGCGGACAGGGAATGGAAGCACTGGACCTGGCCCTCGTCATCGAGTCTATCTGTGCGGCGGGTGCCGGGGCCGCCGGGTCGTGGTACTACCTGCTGACACCGGTATTCGGCGGGCTGAGTATCGCAAAACACGGGACAGACGAACAGAAAGAGAAGTACCTCCCGGGAATCTGTGAGGGCGAGGTCGAATTTTGCATGGGGCTGACCGAACCCGACGCGGGGACAAACACGTTCGCAATGGAGACGACTGCAGAACGTGACGGCGACGAATTCGTCATCAACGGACAGAAGATGTGGACCAGCGGTGCGGACCGCGCCGACGCGATGATGCTTGTCACCCGAACCAAGCCCCTGGACGAGGTCGAGTACCGGAGCGAGGGAATCTCGCTGTTTCTCGTCGACCTCCCGGCCGACGGCATCGAGGTCGAGACGATTCCGAAAATCGGCTACAACTATTCGAATACGTGCCAGGTCTTCCTCGACGACGTCCGCGTCTCGGAAGACCAGTTGCTCGGAACCCTCCACGGTGGCTGGGAAGAGTTACACGACACCATCAACATCGAACGCATCGTCAACGCTGCAGGCGCCGTCGGGACCGGCGAACTTGCCATCGAGACGGCCGTCGGCTACGCGAACGAGCGAGAGGTGTTCGACCAGCCCATCGGGAGCCACCAGGGAATTCAGTTCCCGTTGGCAAAGCTCAAAGCAGAACTGGAGACTGCCCGGACGCTCAACCATAAGGCCGCCTGGCAGTACGACAACAACCAGGGGGAGTACGTCCAGAACATGAACATGGCAAAGTACTGCGCGACAGAGTCCGCCTTCCAGGCAGCAGACCAGGCGATGCAGACCCACGGCGGCGTCGGCTACTCCGTCGAGTACGACGTCGAGCGGTGGTGGCGCGAACTCCGCTTGCTACGCATCGCCCCGGTGACTCAGCAGATGGCGCTGAACTACATCTCCCAGCACGTCCTCGGGTTGTCGAAGTCCTACTAGACGAGGTGTCGCCACCGACTCCCGCCGTCGAAGTCGGTGTACAGGGACACACGGTCGACGTAGTCGTAGCGGGTCTCGAGTTTCTCTCGCAGGTGCGGCCACTCGCCCTCGATACTGAAAGCGTCGACCATCTCGTCGGTGACGTGATCCGTGAGTTCGTCCCAGCGCCCCTCCGTCGAGAGCGAGTGCAAGGTCTCGACCACATCGCCCCATCCGTGGACCTCGAATATCCGACGGTAGGTCCGCGTCGACCCGTAGAAGCCGATTTGCTCTCGGACGCGCTCTCTGGCCACCTCACGCTCGTCTGCCGGTCCAGTGATAGCAAACACCTGCGCGGAGAGAGTCACGTCGTCGAGTGACCTGCCGGCGATGTCCGTGCCCGTCTCGACGTTCGGGACGACGACCTCCTCGACGTACCGCGGGGAGTGCAGCGGATGGACGTGTAGTCCATCGCCGAGGTGGCCAGCGAGTTTGAGGTTGAACGGATTGACACCGGCGACGTACAGTTCCGGCGGTGGGGAATCGAGCGGTGCAGGCGTGAACTCCTCGGGACACAGCGTTATCTCGTAGAACTCACCCTGGTAGTGAACGTCCTCGCCAGCCTGCCAGCGGTCCCAGAGGTGGCGAACGACCTCGACGTACTCTCGGAGACGGGGACCGGGGCGCTCCCACTCGAAGTCGACCGAGAACCGGCGCTCGTTGTGTCCCTTGACCTGTGCACCCAATCCGAGCGTAAGCCGCCCCGAGGAGAGGCGTTGCAGGTCCCACGCCGTGTAGGCGGTCACCATCGGGCTGCGGGGAAAAGCAACGCCGATAGACGACCCGACGTCGATTGTCTCGGTGTGCTCGGCGGCCAGCGTCAACAGCGTATACGGGGAGTGTGTCGCTTCTGTAACCCAGAATCCATCGAAGCCAAACGCTTCGGCATCGGCTGCGAGCGAACCAGCATCTGAGATGTCTGCTGTGGAAACGTATGCGTCCACGTCCATACCAAGAGTGTTCGCCGCCGGATAATAGATGTTGTCCCGACCAGCTCGTCGCCTCGGGCAGTCGGTCTAGACACTGACACTGAGGTACTTCTGGACCGTGTCTTCACTGGACCGAAACTCCTCGGTCGAGCCCGACATCTGTATCTCGCCTTTGTGCAACAGATAGCCCCGGTCCATCAGGCGCAGACACGTTGTGAGTTGCTGCTCGACGAGGAGAATCGGGATGCCTTCCTCCGAGATGAACTGGATGATGTCGGCTATCTGTTCGATAATCTGCGGTGCCAGCCCCTCCATCGGCTCGTCGAGCAGGATTATCTTGGGGTTGCCAAGCAGCGCCTGCGCGATGACCAGCATCTGTTGTTCGCCACCACTGAGCTGACCCGCGAGTTGCTCGGTCCGCTCTTCGAGAACTGGGAACTCCGAGAACACCCGGTCGAGCGTCCAATCGTCGCCGTAGGTGTGGTCGACGCTCAACTGGAGGTTCTCCTCGACGGTCAATCCGGAGAACGGACGGCGGTCTTCGGGCACGAGTTTGATGCCCGCAGTGGAGATGTCGGTGATGTCTGTGCCGGTGATGTCCGCACCTTCGAAGTGAACGGTCCCCTCTCTCGGTGGCTGGATACCTGTAATCGACCGCAGTGTCGTGGTCTTACCTGCGCCGTTTCGGCCGAGCAACCCGACAATTTCACCCTCCTCGACGGTCATCGAGATGCCCCGCAGGATGTGTGAGTCACCGTAGTAGGTGTGCACGTCGCTCAGTTCAAGCATCCGCTTCACCTCCCAGGTAGACGGTCTGGACCTCGTCGTGGTCCCTGATGCTCTGTGGCTCGCCGGTTGCCAGTATCGACCCGCGATGCAGGACCGTGATTTCGTCGGAGACGCTCATTACAATCTCGATGTCGTGTTCGACCAACAACAGCGTGTACCACGCCGAGAGGTCCTGGATGAGTTGCATCGTGTTCCGACTCTCTTCTTGGTCCATACCTGCAGTCGGTTCGTCGAGCAACAGCAGTTCCGGGTCACAGGCCAGTGACATGCCAATTTCCAGTCGGCGCTGGTCGCCGTAGGAGAGCGCGTCGACTTCCGTGTCGCGGTCGTCGGTCAGTTGCAACTGCTCGAGGAGTTCGCCGACACGCTCGTCGACGCCGGCAATCCGACCCGGAGGGCGGAACATGTCGTAGTAGTTCGACTGGAACACGCTGACTGCCGTCTCCAGATTCTCCTCGACTGTCATCCCGCTGTAGAGATTCGTTATCTGGTAGGAGCGACCGATGCCCAGATACGGTCGGTCGTGGGACGCCCGGCCAGTAATGTCCTCACCGTCGAAGAAAATCGACCCGGACGTCGGCCGATATTCTCCAGTGAGCAGGTTGAAACACGTCGTCTTGCCAGCTCCGTTGGGACCGATGAGAGTGTGAACAGTCCCCTCCTCGACCGAGAGGTCAATCGAGTCAACAGCGACGAAGCCGCTGAAACTCTTTGCGAGTGAATCAGTCTCTAGCAGTGCCATGAGATCACTCGTTCAGGCGTCCAGTAAAAGATTTCGTTGGATGAGAGCACAGCGACAGGAGTGGCCGGCCAGTCGTCGGCCCGGGCCTGGCCAGTCAGCTCGTCCGACCTGGACTGTCCAGTGTGAGTCGCTCACTGTTCCTCCCGTGACCACGGCGTCTCGCCGTCACCGCCACCAGTTTTGAACACGGTGCGAGCGGTCGCGACGTGTGTCCCCTCGGTGTCGTACACCTCGCAGGTGACGACAGACGTACTCTCGCCGTGGCGGACGATTTCTGCGTTCGCCCGGAGGTCCGTCGTCACGGGCGCAAGATAGTCGACGCGCATGTCTATCGTCGGCGTAATCGCCCCGTTTGCCGCCGTTGCCGCCATCCCGGCTGCGCTGTCGACCAGCGACGCAATGACACCACCGTGTGCGATGAGTTGTTCGTCGTTCGAGGAGTGTTCCTGGCCGATAGACAGGGAGACCGTTGCGTGTCCGTCCCCGACCTCAATCAGTTCCATGCCGAGGAGGTTCCAGTACGGAATGGAGTCTGCGTACTGTTCGGGTTGCATAGCCGTATATCAGCCGTGTTAATAAAGTAAGTTTTGGTCACCCCAGCTGCCGGCCCGCAGCGCTCACGGAGAGACAAAGACAGCGGGGCAGTCACTCCCGCGTAGCCAGCACGCGGTCGAGAAGACGGGTGAGAACTCCCTTGAGAATCCCGAGGACACCACTCCGGGAAAACAGGACGATGAGAACGAGCAGGCCACCGGTGGTGACCGAGAGCGGGCCTGGCTGCGTCGTGAACAGTTGGTCTTCGATGGTGTGCAACAGCGCCGTCCCGACGAGCGGTCCGAAGACCGAGGTCATACCACCGAGGATTGTGCTGACGACTGCGTCACCCGAGAGTGTCCAGTACAGCACGGCGGGGTCGATAAACTGGAGATACATCGACCAGAGCATACCGGCGATGGCTGCAACCGTGCCAGCGACGACGAAGGCGACGACCTTGACCCGGTAGGTGTTGACCCCGAGCGTTTTCGTCCGGTCCTCGTTTTCCCGAATCGACTTGAGCGTCCGACCGAACAACGAGTTCGACAGCCCGTAGAGAAACAGCCCGATGACGAGGGTGAAAAACACGACGACGTACGCGAAGACGATGATCTCGGTCACGTCGATGACGGCGAGTCCAAACGGCGATGAGCGGGTGATGCCGGTCATGCCGTCGGAGCCGCCGGTGTACTCTGAGAGGACGTATGCCATCTCGTGGCCGAACTGTGCGAACGCGAGCGTGATGATAGCGAAGTAGACATCAGAGAGCTGAAGCGACAGCGCCCCGACGACGATAGAGAGCACGATGGCTGTGAGAATCACGATGCCCAGGACGACGACCATGGGGTACCCGGCCGTGATGCTGATGTACCCAGCGACGTAGGCACCGGTTCCGAAAAACAGCGCGTGCCCGAACGAGAGGAGCCCAGTGATGCCAAACAGGATGTTGAACGACATCGCAAAGAGCCCGAGAATCATGATTTCGATGACGAGGCCGGGGGCGAAGAGAAACGGCATCACCAGCATGAGGGCCGCGTAGACCACCGGGACGAGCCGGGAGTTGCCGAACCGTTCGACGAGCGTCTGGCCGTCGGTGCGTGCGTCCTCGCGGGTGAGAATGCTGAGTATCATGCTGTCTGGCCTCCGAATAGTCCTTCGGGTTTGATGAGTAACACCACTATCATCGCAAGGAAGATGATGAGCTGCGAGTACTCTGCGTAGAACGTCTGGGTGAGTTGTGAGAGGACACCCACCAGCAGCGCCGCAGCGATGGTCCCGCGGACGTTCCCGAGCCCACCGACGACGGTGACGACGAACGCGATGATGAGAAAGTCAGTCCCGAGCGAGGGATTCGCGCTGAATATCGGCGCCATCATGAGTCCGGCCAGCCCGGCGAGTGCCGACCCGAGCGCGAAGATGAGCATGTTGATCCGGGAGAGGTTGATACCGAGCAACTGGGTGCGCTCGCGGTCCTCGATACCGGCCTTGACGATGAGACCGAGTTTCGTGCGCTGGAAGGTAATCCAGATGAGCGCGAGGAGGACCAAGGCGACGATGATGATGAACAACCGGTATCGGGGAATCACTGCCGGACCGACAGGCACCGGCGAGCCGCTGAGCAAGCCCGGCGCCTGAATTCGTTGCTGTGTCTGCCCGAACTGGACGATGATGAGCCCTTCGAGGACGAGTGCGACCCCGAAGGTCAACACAAGCTGGTAGATCGGATTCTCCCCGTAGAGCTGACTGACCAGTCCACGCTCTATGACGAGCCCCAGCAGCCCGATAGCGACTGGTACGACGAGCAATGCGAGCCAGAAGCTGCCGGCAACGTCCATCGCCACCAGACCGACGTAGGCCCCGCCAGTGACGAGTGCGCCGTGAGCGAAGTTTATCACGTCCATCAGACCGAATATGAGGGTCAGGCCCAGTGCGATGAGCGCGTACAGCATACCCAGGGAGATACCGTATATCACCCCTGTGGCGAGCTGCTCGGACAACGCCGCGAGTGCAACAGGCGACATCATCGAGTGAATATGTATCATTGTACGTAGGTGGGTGTCACTGCGACGGCCTACAGACTGCAGTTGGTCTCGTCACAGGGGCGCATGATGTCCTCGCCGGACTTGTTGCCCAGAACGTTGTAGTAGTCGAAGGAGTCCGCCTTGTCGCTTTCCTGTTTGCCTTCGAGTGCGTAGTAGGGCTGGACTGCCCGGTGGTCACAGGCCCGCCAGCTCTGTGTCGAGCGGGTCCAGTCGAACTCGTTGCCTTCCAGCGCCGAGACGAGGTCGTCTGCGTCGGTCGACCCCGACCGTTCGACGGCGTCGAGTGCCTCCCGACAGCAGTCGTAGGCGTCGGCTGCCCAGTTCGACGGCGGCCGGCCGAACTGGTTGCGGAAGTTCTCAGTGAACTCCTGAGACTCCTCTACCGTATGATAGAAGGAGGCCCCACTGTATGTGCCCGCGACAGTGTCAGTTCCAAGCGACTCTGCTTCCAGGATGGTCGAGATACCGATACCGAAGTTGGTGTCCTCGGTCAATCCGGCCGAATCTGCCTGGTTCATCAGGGTGACCGCGTCGGCGACGGCCACGACGGACCAGACGGTGTCGGCCCCGCTGTCCCGGGCGGCCTGCAACTGGGTGCTGTAGTCGTCGTTGCCGAGAGGGGCCATCGAACGACCGAGCAACTCCGCGTCTGTGTTTGCCTCCAGCTGGTCGGTGATGCCCTGATACGGGCCGGTTCCGCCAGCGTAGTCGGCGACGATGAAATAGAAGCTCTCGCTGGTCCCTTGATCGACCATCGTCAGTGGCGCACCGCCGTACTGGTACCCACTTGCGAGTTTCACGAACGAGTACTGGTTGCAGTTCTCGCCGGTCGCCTTGAAGTTCGTGCCGCCGATACCGAAGTACGGAATCTCCTCGCGGGCAGCAATCTCTTCCAGTGCGAGCACGACCGCGCTGCTCAGTGCCCCTATCATCACGTCAGGTTCTTCTTCGCGGATGAGCTCCTGCGCAGTCGGTACCGCAACGTCGGGAGAGGTCCCGCTGTCACGGACGATGACTTCGACGTCGTTGCCCGCGACTTCGTCGTCGACGTCCTCCCTGGCCATCCGCATCGCGTCCTGGTACTCGTTACCGACTGGACCGTACGGACCACTGGTGGGGACGAGATACGCTATCTTGAGCGTCCCGGACCCACCGCCACTGCCGCCTCCTCCGATACAGCCTGCCAAGCCAACCGAGCCTGCAGATGCCGCCAGGGCACCTTTGAGAACATCTCGTCGACTGGTCGCTGCCGTCTCCGGCGTACTATCATGATTGTCCATATTTACCACACATCCATGATGTGGGAACCACAGTTATAAAAATTATGTAAGACAGCTCAAATGACTGAGGAGGGGAGAAGAACAGCACGCGGCCAAGACTGCTCTCGACCGGTGCTTGGGGCAGAGCAAATTTTATTTACTAGCATCACAACGTCGGTGTTGCAGCATGAACAGAGAAATTGCCATTACCGGCGTAGGGGAAGTGCCATCCGGGAACTACCCAGACAGGTCAGTTCTCGGACAGGCCCTGAATGCCAGTATGGAGGCCATCGCTAACGCTGGCCTCGAAAAGGAACAGATTGACGCCATCCTGCCAGCCAGTTCGTTCCACGACAGCTGGTACAACACAGACCAGATTTTCTCGATGTACGTCGAGGAACTGGGACTGCAAGGAGAAGTACAGACGAACGCACAGGTCACTTCCGGCGGGGCGAGTTCCGCGTCGCTGATGAAGATGGCCAGGGGTCTCATTCAGGAGGGTGAAGCCGACAACGTGTTGATCGTCCACTCCGAGAAATTCTCGGAACTGGACTTCGAGGACGCAATCGACGTGTTTGCCACGCTGGGTATCCCCCGGCAGTGGGAGGCGCCCTACGGCATCAACTACAACGCGATAGGCGGCTTCATGACCGAGCGGTACAAACACGAGACGGGCGCAAGCGAAGAGGACGTTGCCTCTGTGTGTGTCTCGAACCGTGAGTGGGCCAAGGACAACCCCAACGCGATGTTCCAGGACGACCTCACGCTCGAGGAGGTCGTCGAATCCGAGATGATTGCCAGTCCACTGCACGCATACGAGTGTAACGTCCTTGCGGACGGGGCCTCGGCGCTGGTCGTCTCCGATTCTGACATCGGCGAACGGTACACCGACGACCTCGCGTATCTCGACTCCCACGGCGGGACGGTTACCCACTACTCAATCAGCCAGGAGGCCGACGTCACGCGCTTTGGCTGGGAAGACGCCGCGAACAAGGCATTCCGAGACTCGGACATCGACCGCGAAGACATCGACGCCGCACAGATATACGACTCCTATCCGGTCGTGAACCTCATCGCACTGGAAGAGATGGGCTTCGTCGAGCGCGGCGAGGCTGGCAAGTACGTCCGCGAGGGACATACCGAACCCGGCGGCGAACTGCCGATGACCACCAACGGCGGGATGCTCTCGCAGGGTCACACTGGCGCCGGTGGCGGCATCGCCGTCCTCGTCGAGTGTGCCCGCCAGCTTATGGGTGACGCGGGCGACCGACAGATTCCCGACCTCACCAACGCCGTCGAGACGGCCGTCGGCGGGACGTACATGGACGCACAAGTGAGTATCTACACCAACGAGCGGTGATTACAATGAGCTACGACAAACCACTCCCCAAGCCCGAACCGTGGAGCGAACCGTTCTGGGACGGAACGCAGGAGGAACGACTGCTGTTCCAGGTATGTGAAGACTGTGACGCGTCGGTGTTTTACCCCAAGCGGTACTGCCCCGAGTGTGGCGGAGAGGACTTCGAGTGGGAGGAAGCCGACGGAACCGGAACCGTCTACACCTTCTCGACAATCTACAAGTATCCGCCGTCGGCGTTCAAAGACGACACGCCCTACACACCGGCAATCATCGAACTCGACGAGGGTTTGCGCATGATGAGCGTCGTGACGAACGACCCCGAAGAAGTCGAGTGTGATGCGGCCGTGGAAGTGACCTTCGACCACGTCACCGACGAGTTCACGCTGCCGAAGTTCGAACTGGTCGACGCCTGAGACTACTGGTCGGGTTTCAACTCGGCTCGTTTTATTTTGCCGCTCACCGTCCGCTCGAACTCGTCGACGAACTCGATTTCGCGTGGGTACTCGTAGGCAGCGAGTTCGGCCTTGACGAACTCCTGGATGTCCGCTTTGAGACCCTCGCTTGGCTCCGTCTCGGGGACCGTCCTGACGAACGCTTTCACGATTTCGCCTCGCTGCTCGTCGGAAACGCCGACGACTGCACACTCACCCACGTCGTCGTGTTTCTCGACAGTGCTTTCGACTTCGTAGGGACCGATGCGGTAGCCACTCGAGATGATGACGTCGTCGATACGACCCTCTATCCACAGGTAGCCGTCCTCGTCGAAGCGGCCGGCGTCACCGGTCAGGTGCCACCCGTTCTGTCGGACCTCGGCAGTCGCCTCCGGTTTCTGCCAGTACTCCTTGAAGTAGGCGGGGTGGTCCTGCCCGAGAGCGACCTGTCCAATTTCACCGGGTGGGAGTTCCTCGTAGTCGTCGTCGACGACTGCGACCTCGTATCCCGGCAACGGCAGGCCGGCACTGCCGGGTTTGGTCTCGACTGCGGGGTAATTCGCCGTCGCGTAGGACTCGGTCTGCCCGTAGATTTCGTTGATTTTGACGTCCAGTTCTTCTCGTCCCCACTCGAATATCTCCGCGGGGAGCGGTTCGCCGCCCGTACACGCGTTCCGGAGGTCCAGGTCGTAGGTGTCCGACGGCGTCGCGTCGAACTCACGGAGCATGCGAAAGCCGGTCGGGACGGTGTAGAAGTTGGTCACCTCGTACCGGTCGAGGAGGTCATAGACCGTCTCGGGGTCGAACTGTCCCTCGTAGACGAGAATCGGCGCACCGTACATCCACGGCCCCATCCAGGCGTTGATGCTCGTGACCCACGCCCAGTCGGCGGTGTTGTAGTACAGTTCGCCCTCGTGGAAGTCGTGGTAGTACGCGAAGTCCGTCTCGCCCAGCAGTTTCCGGTGGCCGTGGACGACGCCTTTTGGCATGCCGGTCGTGCCGCTGGTGTAGAAAATCTGCATCGGGTCCTCGGGCGTCGTCTCGACGACGTCGAACTCGTGGCTGGCCTCGGTCACCTCGTCCCAGCCGATCTCGCCATCGCGTGGCTGGCCGTCGACGACGACGAGAGAGTCCAGAGACGGGATGCCATCCCGTACCGCGTCGACCGTCTCCCGGTGACGGGCCTGCGTGACCAAGACCTTGGCCCCGGCGTCGTCGAGGCGGTAGCGAAGCCCCTCACGCCCGAACTGGGCACTCAACGCGATTGCGACTGCACCGACCTTGTAGGTCCCGAGGTGGGCTGCGACCGACTCGATGCCCCGGTCGAGGTGGATGCCGACACGGTCACCTTTCTCGATTCCGAGGTCGGTCAGGACGTTCGCAACGCGATTCGACGCCCGTTTGACCTCCCAGAACGTGTATTTCTCCTTGTTCCCGTCGGCGTCCTCCCAGTACATCGCAAGTTTGTCCCGGTTCGCCGCGTCGACGTGTTTGTCACAGACGTCGACCGCCGCGTTGTACGTCTCCGGGAGGTCCCACTCGAAGTCCTCGATGACCGACTCGTAGTCTTGCATCCGCGGTTCCAGTTGGTCCGACATAACGTATGGCAGAACTCAATCTCCAGTAATAATTGTTGTGCCTGGGTGGCACCCGCCACGGACACTGCTGGTGTGAGACGACCGACGAACGGGTTGCCGACGGCGGAGAAAGTTTGATTACTGGCCCTGCCAACGAGTGTCACATGGCCGACGCTCGAACAGTCGTCGTGACCGGTGCAGCCAGTGGTATCGGAGCGGAGACCGCAAGCGCATTCGCAAAGCAGGGTGACGACGTCGTCATCGTCGACGTCGACGAACAGGCGGCGCGGGACACAGCGGACACCCTGCCAGCAGAGGGGGGATACGTCGTCGAGACAGACGTCAGCAGTGACACCGACGTCCGTCGGCTCGCAACGGACGTCGAGGAGCGGTTCGGTGGGGCCGACGTACTGGTCAACAACGCGGGCGTCGCACAGACGCCAGAGCCGCTTGCCGACCAGTCCGTCGAGGAGTGGGACGAGGTCGTCGATGTCCACCTCAAAGGAACCTACCTCTGCTCGAAGTACTTCCTCCAGCGGATGGTCGAACAGCGGTCGGGAGCAGTCGTCAACGTGTCCTCGATTGCAGGGCTGGGAGGGTTCCCGGAGCGCACCGCGTACGGTCCGGCGAAAAGCGCCATCAACAACCTCACGCAGGTCCTGGCGATGGAGGGTGCGAGCGAAGAGGTCCGAGTAAACGCCGTTGCACCAGGATACGTCAAGACACCGCTGGTCGAGGAAGGCATCGAATCGGGCGACTTCGACGAGGAGCCGATTCTCGACCGCACACCGGTCGGCCGGATGGCGACGCCGGCCGAGGTTGCAGACGCCATCACCTTTCTTGCCAGCGAGCAGGCCAGCTACGTCACCGGCGTCGTGTTGCCCGTCGACGGTGGCTGGACGGCCGACGGGTACGTGTAGGCCACGCGGGGAACGTGCTGGCGAGACACAGAGTGTACGGTCGGCGTCGGCGCCACCACTACTGTTAAGAGGGTCGTTGTTGTACCCTGACTGGGATGGCAGAAACTGACCAGTACGTCCACGTGGAGACTGCTGAGAAGGTTGCGACGATAACGCTTGACCGCCCGGAAGCGAGAAACGCGATGTTCCCACCACTGTCGCGGCAGTTGAGAAACGCCGTCGACGACATACATGATAGCGACACCCGAGTGGCAGTCATACGAGGAAGCGACGATGCCGGGGCGTTCTGTGCCGGTGGCGACCTCGACGTCGGCCCCGAGGAGTTCATGGAAGACGTCGACCTGATTCACGACGTCATCGCGGCCATCTACGAGGGGCCAGTCCCCTTTATCGCCGAGATTGACGGTGCGGCGATGGGTGGCGGACTGGAACTGGCCGCCGCGTGTGACCTCCGTCTCGTGAGTACGGACGCGACGCTGGGTGTGCCCGAGGTGTCTATCGGTGTCTTCCCTGCGGCGGGTGGGACGCGCCTCCTGCCCCGACTCGTCGGAACGGCGACAGCCAAAGACCTCGTGCTGACAGGGCGCCACATCTCAGGGTCGGAGGCCGCCGAGATGGGACTTGCAACCCGGGCCGTGCCGTCGGCACAACTCGAAGAGGAAGTCCAGGAGGTCGCATCAACGCTGGCAGCGCACTCGCCGGCAGCGCTGACGGCGGCAATCGAGTCGATACACGACGCCTTCGACCGGCCAGTCGTCGACGGCCTGCACAAGGACCGAGACGCAGCGGCGTCACTGGTCCACTCGGAGAACTTCGAAGAGGGCACAGCCGCCTTCCTCGATGGCCGTGACCCGGAGTTCCCAGACCGGACCTGAAACCGCGGCTGTCCGCGTCAAATCGACGGCCGTCACTACCCCACCGGCCGAAACGGCGCCGACGGTGGCAGGTTTGGTAATATCAAACATGGTATCGGCCCCACGTTCTCCACGGGAACACAGGGCGTCCCTGCCCGCGGTGAACGGTGCACACCAAGCGTGTAGCTGTCGCATGGTCCGACGAAGAAGGCACAGACCACAACTGAATGACAGTAGATTTGTGCATTGACAGGCGGTTGGGTTGAGAAGGAGTGAAGGTTCACAGACAATTATACCTGAATCTTAATATGGTACAGCCATGAACTTCAACCGCGATGGATTTCGAGAGCAACGAGACCCAGCAACTGTTGAAATCAACGGCTGCTACAGTCGCAGAGAAGTACGGCCCGGAGTACTGGCGCGAGAGAGAGCGAACCCACGATTATCCCGATGAGTTCTATCAGGAACTGGCAAACGCAGGGTTTCTGGGAATGTTGATTCCCCAGGAGTACGGTGGGGAAGGAATGTCGATGCTGGACACCTGCATCGGAATCGAAGCGCTGGCAGCCAACGGCGTTGGGCCAGCTGCATCCTGGTTTATGGTTCTGACACCGATTTTCGGTGGTATCTCGGTCGAACGACAGGGAACAGAGGAACAGAAAGAAAAGTACCTGCCGGAGATAGCAAGCGGTGACATCGCCTTCTCGCTCGGTCTCACGGAACCCGGTGCCGGAACGAACACCCTCAATCTGGAGACGACGGCCGAACGCGATGGTGACGAGTTCGTCATCAACGGCCAGAAGACCTGGATTACGAACGCAGACCGGTCGGACGCCATCGTATTGCTGACCCGGACGACGCCGCTCAGCGAAGTCGACTCGCGGACAGAGGGGTTGACATTCTTCATCGTCGACCTCCCAGTAGATGGGATAGAAGTGAGTCCGATTCCAAAGGTCGGCTTCAATTACACGAACTCCTGTGACGTGTTCATCGATGGCCTCAGAGTGCACGAAGACGACGTCCTCGGCGAGGTGGACAACGGGTGGCGGGATATCGCAGACACGATACTCACCGAGCGCATCGCTCACACGGCCGGGGCCGTCGGCTCGGGAGAACTCGCACTCAAGACTGCAACAGAGTACGCGAACGAACGGGAGGTATTCGACCAGCCCATCGGGAGTCACCAGGGGATTCAGTTCCCGCTGGCCAAACTGAAAGCGCGACTCGAAACCGCTCGCATCCTCAACCACAAGGCCGCATGGCAATACGAAACGGACAGAGAGTACATCGCTGCGGCCAACATGGCGAAATACGTCGGCATGGACAGCGCGTTCAGCGCCGCCGACCAGGCGATGCAGACCCACGGCGGCGTCGGCTATTCCGAAGAGTACGACGTCGAGCGGTGGTGGCGCGAACTCAGATTGCTCCGCATCGCACCCGTCTCACAGCAGATGGCACTCAACTACGTTGGACAACACGTCCTGGACCTCCCCCGCTCGTACTGACCGATGCGACAAACGGCGTGCCACTGACCGTCGGCCGAGAATGACCTCGATAACCCTCGGACAGCAAGCGGCACGGGACCCACATCAGGCGTACGTGACTTCGAGTTCGATGGCGTTGGCCGCCGCCAGTACCTGATCGGCCAGCGTGTCACGGAGTTTTTCTTCGCTGACGCGCTTCGCCGGGCCAGCAACGCTGATAGCCCCGAGTACTGTCTCCTGGGAGATTATCGGCGCCCCGACAGAGTTGAGTCCCTTGATTGTCTCACCATGCATGTATGCGACCCCCTCTTCACGAATCGTGCGCAGTTCCGCTTTGAGGTCGTCGCGGTCCGTAATCGTCCGGTCGGTGTGTCGTGAGAGGCCGTGCTCGGAGAGTATTTCGTCTACCTGCTCGTCGAGCATGTGAGCGAGGATGCACTTGCCGGCCGCGTGACAGTGCAGGTCCTGTCGCAGCCCGATGTGTTCACCCGTGTGGACGGCCTTCTCGCCGCTTTCCAGCTCCAGAATATATGATTTCCCGCGCTCGGCGACCGCCACCCACGCAATCTCCCCCGTGTCTTCGGCCAGGTCCTTGAGCGTCGGATTGAGGCTATTCGAGAGTTCCCGACGGTTTCGTGCCTTCATCCCGTGGTGGAGAAAGCGCAAACTCAGAAAGTACTGGTCATCCTGCCGAATCAGGTAGCCGCGCTGGTGAAGCGTCGTCAGGTAGTGATGGACGGTACTCTTCGATTGCGGTAGCTGGTTCGATATTTCCGTCAACGTGATTCCATTCCTCTTCCCGACGAGTTCGATAATTGTAAACGCCGTATCGGCCGTTTTGATGGTCCGCGCGTCGGATGTTGTCGCCATGAGAGTCCATAACAAGCCTGCAGACTAAAATCCTTCGGGAACGAGTACCATGACACAATATAACGTATGCCAGGTGTGTTCGCATATATCAAATGAAGGGTTGCCAGTACCGCGACAAGTGGCCCACGATAGTCACCACAGCACAGGTTGGACCAATCTATCGCCAGATTTTTCCAGTAATTCAGTGGATTCTGGTACTCACAGAGAGAGTTTCTTTGCACTGTATGGGTTTGATATAGTCAAATTTAGTCGGGCAGACGTGTTCGTCGTCGACCGAGCGACTAACTGCCGTCGAAGATAACGGTCACTGCGACGTTCCATAACACATGTACGGCTGTTAGGTCCTGGCCCGTCCAAACCTCCCAGGTGCCATCGTTCGCCCGCCAGCTGGCGGAGTGATGAATTGAATCACCCCTGGCTGGAGGAAACAGAGTCAGAAGAAGACAGCCCAACTCGGACATTAGATAACAACCGTACAGTTGTTATTCTATTCCAGGGGCGAGTCAGTGCCAATAGACAGGTGACACACAACCGAAGTGAGCACCAGTTCTGCACCGTCGTCAATCATGTTCTTTAGATTGGCATATATTCAGTAGAAGAATAATACTGAACTAGTATATATCCAAGAACAAGGCAAAAGTATAACAAATAGTGTCGTCCACGGTATGGATACAATGCCCGGCACGTCGAGGTAGCCAGACGACCGCCGTCTCGGTGAGAGACAGCTGTCAGTGGGAATGGAGCAAACGCCAACGTGGGAAAGGCCGACGTCCCTGTGGAACAAGGGGCAGGCTACCCGATAGACACCCACGGTATCCCTGTCCGGAGACGGCTACATCATCAGGGACTGCCGCTCGACTGGACCGTTGTCGGCTGGTGTAACCAGACAGGTGTGACTGGCAAGTTTCGACGTCCACGCCAGTCGGGTAGAGTAACACAACCGACAGTGCTGCCAAGAAATATATTCTTTCTATAATATAATGGATTCTTATACTCTCGAAGGAGAACGAGAGTTACACCCAGAGACGAGTGGCAACACACATCCACGAAGGCGGACGCGATTCCAGGAGTTCGTCCTGCTGCATGGAAACAGACTGACGGTGCAGTTCGCACCGTTTTCCCCGGTTCTCGTCCAGCCAGACGGGTGACCAGAGAATTTATCAGCGGCACGCACCAAGTATGAGACGATGGGAACAGACGGAGCGAACGGGTCTCAAACAGCCAGACGACAGGGAAAAGTTGTCAGGTTGATAGACGACTACGGCCTCGATGGCCTCGGCGACGAGTTAGAGGAGTTCTGGACAGCCGAGGGCGACGAGCGAAAGAGTCTCCGAGACCTAGCCGATTATGTCAATCTGCGCCTTCTGGAAGCGTCGATGAGCACGGCAGGGATGCAGCCAGTCCAGGGTGAAGCGGAGAACATCTACGAGATACTGGCAGGCGAGGAGGCGAGCGATGCAGACAGGATTCGGGTTCGGCGACGACTTGAGCGAGAAGGTATCGACGTCGACAGCCTCACCCAGGATTTTCTCACGTATCAGGCTGTTCGAACGTATCTCACCCAGGACCGTAACGTCGAGTACGACGAGACGACAGACTCGCAAAAAGAAAACGGGAAAAGCACCGTTCAACGCCTCCGCGGTCGAACATCGACAGTCACAGCGAGTCGAATCGAACACCTCCGGAACACTGACGAGCTCGAACTCGGTGAGTTTCAGGTGATGGTCGACGTGCAGGTGCTGTGTGAAGACTGTGGGAAACGGTACGCGTTCGGCGAACTGCTGGAGAATGGCGGATGTGACTGCCAGACCGACACCGAATCGTAGGGAGGCCTCCCAGTCAGCGCAACCCTCGACGATGTCCATGGAACACAGCAAGGATTATAACCTGAACACCCAACACGGATAGTATGTCCCTCGAACAATCGGCCCTTCCCTCTGGAACAGCCAGCGTGAGAAACATCGGTGGGATAGAGGAAACTGAAGTAGAGTTTTCACCGGGTGTGACGGTCCTCTCCGGCCGGAACACGACGAATCGAACGTCGTTCCTGCAGGCAGTCATGGCGGCGCTGGGCAGCGACGACGTGGCGGTCAAAGGTGACGCTGAGGAAGCGAGAGTCGAACTCACGCTTGGAGAGGAAACATACACCCGCACGCTTCGCCGCGAGTCGGGGACCGTCGTTAGCGAGGGTGACCCCTATCTCGACGATCCCGAACTGGCAGAGTTGTTCGGGTTCCTGCTGGAGAGTAACGAACCGCGACAGGCGGTCGCCAGGGGTGACGACCTCAGAGATCTCATCATGCGGCCGGTCGACACTGACGCAATCCAGGCCAAAATCGACTCACTCGTCGAACAGCGGGAGTCGCTCAAAGACGAACTTGCGGAGATAGACGACCTGAAAGGGCGAGTGCCACAGCTCGAAGAGAAGCGGACCCAGTTGCAAGCCGACATCGAGGCGAAAAAAGAAGAGCTCGAAGAGACAGAACAGGAACTCGAGTCCAGAGACGCCGACGTCGACGAAACAAGTCAGGAAAAATCGACGCTCGAGACGAAACTCCAAGAGTTGCGGACGAAGCGGTCAGAACTCGCCGACATCCGATACGACCTGGAGACGGAGCGCGAGGGACTGGAGTCTCTCAAACAGGAACGGGCGGAACTCGAACAGAAACAGGAAGAGCTGCCCGACCTGTCCGAGGACGAACGGGGCGAAATCGCGTCGCGTATCGAGTCGCTTCGGCGGCGCAAACAGCGACTCGAAACCGAGGTGAACGAACTTCAGAGCGTCATCGGGTTCAACGAGGAGATGCTGGAGGGTGCCGACGGGACGGCGTTCGAAGAAGTGAGTGAGAGCTCTGTGGAGAACCTCACTGACCAGGTTGTCGAAGAGGAGGAGGTAACCTGTTGGACGTGTGGGACTGACGTCGACAGAAGTCAGATAGAGTCAACAGTCACACAGCTTCGGGAACTCAGTCAGGACAAGGTCGGCGAACTCAACCAACTGGAGAGTGAAATCGACGAGTTGCAATCACAAAAACAGAAGAGAGAGCAGTCACAGCGGGAGCGCGAACGCATCACGCGCCGACTGGACGAGCTACAGGAGGAAACCGAAACCAGCGAAGCGGCGATTGACCGCCTCCAGAACCGCAGAGAGGAACTCACAGGGGAAATCGAGACCCTCGAGGCACAGGTCGACGAATTGGAAGACCACGACCAAGACGCCGTACTCGAACTCCACAAGGAGGCCAACCAACTCGAATACGAACTCGGCCGTCTCGAAACCGACCTCGAACGGGTCGAGGACAACCTCACCGAACTGGAGGACCGCATCGACGACCAGGACGACATCGAGGCACAGCTGGAGGAGGTTAAAGACGAACTCCAGGCCCAAGGCACCAAAATCGAGCGCCTCGAAAAGGAGGCAATCGAGCAGTTCAACGAGCACATGGATGCAGTGCTGGAACGGCTCAGCTACACGAACATCGACCGCATCTGGCTCGAACGCGTCGAACAGGAGGTCCGTGAGGGTCGACGGAAAGTCTCGAAAAGCGTCTTCGAGATGCACGTCATCCGGTCCACGGAGTCCGGCGTCACCTACGAGGACACCATCGACCACCTCTCGGAAAGCGAGCGCGAAGCAACCGGCCTCGTGTTCGCGCTGTCTGGCTATCTCACTCACGAACTGTACGACACTGTGCCATTCATCCTGCTCGATTCCCTCGAAGCGATCGATTCCGAGCGCATCGCAAGCCTCGTCGACTACATGAAAGAGTACACCGATTACCTGATTGTGGCACTGTTACCGGAAGACGCGTCTGCACTCTCGGACGAGTACGACTACGTCGACGAGATATAACTACAGCAGACATTAATAACCGTATCATCTTATATATTATATAGTATTTCCTGTAGACGGAAAACGAATGCGGCGGTTGCTGGCCAACAGAACCCACTCAGCTGTCGCCCTCGTTCAGCAACCGCTGGGCGTGGCGGCGCGTGTATGAGACGTCGAAGCAGTCCTGGACGAACCGGCGGACGAGCGCCGGCGTCCACTCCGGGTGGTCGTATCCAACGGCCGACGGCGAGTTCTGGAGGGCCTCTGTGAGGCGGCTGCGCTCTTCGTCGGTGAGTTTCGACGGGCGCCCCGGTCGCTGCCGGTCGCGTATCGCCCGCGGGAGTGGCTCCGCCTCGAGTCGGTCAAACCAGCGATAGATAGTCGCCGGACGCACGTCCAGCCAGTCTGCAATCATCGGAACGGACGGGCCACACTTATAAATGATAGCCGCGACCAGCCGGAGGACCTCCCTGCTTTGCTCCTGGTCATCGAGGGCCTCCTCCAGCGTTTCGACGGATATTCGGTCCAATCGAGCCATGTCTGACAAACAGGACATCTATCAAAGTATATTTTACGGTTTATTTTGTCTTCAGGCGGTAGCGGTCGGGGACGCGACCTGCCCGTATTGACATGACTCGGAGAGCACCTCGACAATGCCATTGCCAGCAACGCCACAGGTCGATGGAGCCGGGGCTCCAGACGACGAGACGGCAGACAGAACCAGTTCGGACGAGACTGCTTACTGCGACGGCGGCTCGGAGACGTCGACCCACTCCTCTGCCCACGACTCGATAGCATCGAAGACGGGACACAGGGACTGCCCTTTCGCGGTCAGCGAGTAGTACGTCGCCACCGGCGCGGCCTCCTCCATCCGCCGGTCGACGAAATCCAGGTCCTGCAGGTCGTCGAGTACGCGCGAGAGCGTCCGGGAACTCGCACCCGTGGAGGCTTTGAGTTCGTTGAAGATGGGGTGCTAGAAAGTGTACATCGACAGCGCGTGGCTTTCCTCCAAATCCATCAGCGAACAGTATTCCGTCCCCATGACACTCCTACGATTCCAACGAGAGGAATAACTCTATAAATATCGATGTTTTTATCACCGAAATTCAGTAGAGAGCCTCAGACATCCAAATTCGCGCCACTCAAAATTTCGGTATTACTATATGTATTTGCTCTCATTATTTTCACATGCGATGTTCCAAGAAGACGAAATTGATTACAACCGCATTGAGGAGACTGAGTACGAGGGCGTCCTATACCAAGGTCGTCAGTTCCGGAGAGGGGAAACAGAGATGGCTAGGCTCATCAAGGAAGTCACGGCCGTCGAGACTGTAATACTCCGGTCGAGGCCGTATCTTCCCCACGCCCTACAGTACAATCTAATCGAGGACGGAACTGCCGTCCTTTTGGATTTCTATTCGGTCGCACCGACTCGCGGATACGACCCGCAGGAGGTAGTCAAAGACATCCAGAAGGGCATCTCGAAAGCTAGCGCCTGAACAGACATAGCTATTCAAGAATGACTGAAATGAGAGCAACATCTTCACTGTCACAACTGGACCGCAACCTCACGGATATCACCGACCTCCTCAGGGGAAACGTCTCCAAAGAGAAGTACAAAAACTACGTCTCCCCGCTGCTGTTCCTGTTCGCTCTCGAAACGAGGTATGACCGCGAAGCGTCCGCTAAGCAGGAAGTGAGATATGACCTTCCTCAAGAACCCTCCATCTCAGACATCACTACAGCGTCGGATAACATCGACCAGTTAGTAGACAGGTGGTTTGACGAATTCAGGGAACTCAACGGAGTGGACATCTTGGAGATGCGTTACTCCGACGAGACAAGCCTTGATGATAATGTGATGCAGCGGCTCATCGCACGTACTCGAAACATCGACTTCGAACATACGCCCCGGGACCTCCTCGGCGAGGCGTACATGAACATGATGAAGCGATTCGCCCACGAGGAGGGCGGGGAGTACTTCACACCGCCTACCCTCTCGCATCTCCTTGCGCGAGTGTTGTATACTCTCGACGACGGTTTCGACGAGGACAGCAGTTTCCACGACCCTACTGCGGGGAGCGCTGGGCTCCTTATCGAGACCGCCTCGCTCATCAGAGATGACCCGGATGACAGGCAACCCGGGGAGAACATCACTTCACTCGAAACGGTCACCACGAAATACGAATTCAGCGGTCAGGAACTTGACCCACAAATCTACAAGCTCGGACAGATGAACCTCGCCTTGCATGGGATGGTGAGTACTCGACTCCGCCGTGAGGACTCGCTTTCGAGCCCGCAGTTTGCGAATGGAGACAATCTAGAGACATTCGACTACATCGTTGCGAATCCTCCGTTCTCTCAAAACTGGGACAAGGATAGGTTCAATTCTGGAGATGACTTCCAACGGTTCGACTGGGCCAACAAACTACCACGTGCCAACAGGGCCGACTACGCATTCCTGATGCACATGGATGAGCATCTTTCGGAGGAAGGAATGGTGGCTTCCGTCATTCCCCACGGTGTCCTGTATCGGAATGATGAGCAAACGTATAGGGAGTATCTGATTGATAACGACCTGGTTGAAGCCATAATAGTTCTGCCGGAGAAACTATTCGAGAGTACCACCGCTCCGACGGCGATTCTTGTCCTCAACAGGGACAAACCATCCGGCCATGAGGGTGAAGTCCTCTTCGTCAATGCCGATATCGAAGGGGAGTTCTACGAGGCCTCAGGGAACGGTCGTAACGAATTGCTGGATAGTGGAATCAGGAAAATTTGTGAGGTCCTGTCGTGGAAAACCAAGGAGCGAGTTTCGCGGGTTGTGACGAATAAAGAGATTCGGGAGACAAATTATAATCTCAACCTCTCCTTGTATGTCGATACCACTGAGCCGCAGCCTGAAATTGATGTGAGTACCCAATTCGAAATAATCTGCAAACTCAAAGCAGAGTACGATTCTCTTCACGACCAGCTAAACGATTACGTCGAGCAGTTGGGCTACGAGTGAATCGAGTTGAACTCCTCCTCAAGGATGGTGTCACATTGAGCCGAAGTGCCGCCTGGTCGTGGCACTCGGTCCAAACCGGTCGCTCACTCGACGAGCGAAGTCTGGGCAACGTCTAGCCCGAAAGTCATCAAAGTGGTTTGGACCTGACGACGAGCGTGTTGACCAGACTCCTGAAGCCGTCGAAACTTAGTCTGCTACCCCCTCCCCTACTCACGTTTTCGATACGAGAGAGACCTCTCATTTAAATATATTACTATATTGCTGGGACATTTTTAATTTCATAGTAAAGTTTATCAATGTAAAGTCCTAATGGGAGATTGATGCTCGGTGACAAACAAGCTGAAACATCGTTCGATGAATTCGCGGAAGAATTGGCAAACAACGGAGTAGTGGCCATCACAGCTGTAGAGGACCTCATTCCTCACGGCCAACTCGTACTCTCGCTGCATCCTGATGCAGACATCGAGATGGCGGAAGTCAGAAAGATTGCAGATGGCGTGAGAGAGGTTGACTTGGCTGGCCAACTGTTTGATGTCCATTGCGACATTGACCCCTGGGCACCATCGGAACTTGACCGGATTACCGTCTTCCACGAGTCACCGGAGACAAGGCACCCGATTCAAGGCACGACGATTCCCGAGGGCATCGACCGCATTCAGTCGGTGGCTGATGAGGCAATATCGAGCTAGAGCGGCCGACGAACCACTCGTTTGAGAGACTTCAACCCACTAAGAGAGTGAAATGCCTGATAAACCACCAGACTGCGATGACTGTGGAACTGATAGACTCAACGTCCGTTCTCACGGAAACGCCTCAAATCGGTACAAATGTACTGTGTGCGGTTACGAAATGTGGGTTTGACCACGGCATAGTGTGAGACGGGGTGCGAGTCCTCGCGTGGTTTTCGGCCGGTACCCGTGACGGCGCAAAAACACCACGGGAGGTGTTAATCAAACATGGACGTACATGACGATAGCGGCAACGCATCGAGAGGTAACAATGGCGAATCGACGACGACCTTGATAGGAGTTGAAGCGTTCGAGGCTGCGGAGGTCGGCGACGTAGTACAGTTCCGGCTAAAGGAAATGACCGTCAGCGACAAGCATGAGTTCGATGGGAAAATGTACATCGAACTCGAAGGACCGCGAGGCGGAGACCACGGAGAAATCGAGTACGATGGTGACTGTATCAGTCGTGCAGGGCCGGACGAGACGATGCGGCATACTGACCTGAAAATCGAGGTTGAGGACGAGATTGATATCATCACCGACGGTGGTGAACCTGTAACTGTTTCAATCATCGTCGAGCACATCCGCGGGAAGAACCTCGTCGGCTTCGAGGGAATCGAATTCCTTGACCTCGAAGATATCGTCGAGGTCGGCGAGATTGCGGATGAGGTCCGCGAAGCCATCGATGTCGATTCGGAGTCCGGAGAGGTCGCCGAGGTCGTGGCCCACCCTTCGGGTGAGTATGATATCGAATTCCATGTGCCCGTCCTCATGACCGACGGTGGCATCGTCGAAGACGAAAGTCCGTCCGAATACGAAAACGAACCGCAGCCTGTCGTCAAGGAGTCGGCCGAGGTCCAGAATGCCATCCACGACCTGATGTGCGAGGAGTTGTCGGCTATTGGAGCATCCGGTAGCTGGAGGAAAGGTGGCCACGTGAACATCAACGGCGTCTCCGTCGATGTCCCTGAGGATGCTTTCCTTACATCACCAAAGCACACATCCACTCTCGGGTGGATTGTGACTCTGGACGCCGTTGATTACGACGCCCTCGTTTGCTACCGAGAGCATGACACTAGTGGCGGCAGACTGTACAAAGTCGAGGTTAAGAAAATCGACCCGGACACGGGAGATACCGACACGTGGTTCGCTGCCCGCGAGCGGAGTGAGAATGAGCCTCGGGTGATGACCGACGGTGGCCAGGTCGTCGAAGACGAGTGCTTAGAGAGCAAGCTCGACGCAGACTTCGAGGCCTTCGAGACGGAGCTTAGAGATGTTAACGCCGTACTTTACGAAGAGGACGAGGTGGTCGTCCTTGTCGATAAGTCCCTTCGCGAGATTGGCGAGATAGCCGAGGTCCTTGGCGAGGAGTACGAGGACGTGCGCGAGGTGATGCGCTCCCGTGTGGATGACATGCGGCGGACTCTGGAGCGTGAAACTCGGCACCTGCCTACCCTCCGCGCCGACTGCGACCTGCTCGTGTTCCGCACGGGTGATGGCGGATGATTACGACCACCGACATCAACGACATCGGGCACGAGGCCGCATGGGAGCGTCTTCAGGACCACGATGGTGATGTCAGGCTATCGTGCATCACATCTATGTGCGAGTGGGACAGCCACCTGCGCATCGATGTCGTAGGTCCAGATGGGGCACTGATGAGAGAGCGAGGCGGTGAGTGGGTGCGGATGAACTACCGTCCAGACGAGATTTGGGTTGAGGTCCTGCAAGACGGTGGGCAGGCTGGAGCCATCGGGGCAATCACTCACATCGGATTTGAGGGTGACGGCCAATGATTGAGACGACGCCTCGCGACCGGGCGTGGGTCGCCATCGTGGATGCCTTGCTTGAGCACGAGTCCATCCGCATCAAGGACGTGCGCGAGGAGACGGGCATTTCGCACGAGACGGCTCAGGAGGCGCTTCACGCCGCCAAGAGTGTGGGCCTGTTCGAGCGCGAGACGGACCACTCGCACTGGTTCAAGCCCGCAGTCGGGTTCGGCATCGATGATATCGACGACTGGGAGTACGAGCGCGCGATTAGAACGCTCGTCGAAGAGGCGAAGCAGCAGGGGTGATTGCGTCGGCGCAAGGCGGTTCCTTCTCCTGATTTTGGTACGAAGCAAACAGCTAGGAATGACGTTACGACCCGTTCTTTGTGAGGCGTTCGTACATCCGGATGGTTTGTTTCGCCTCTTCGAGCTTCTCTTCAGCGCGATAGGACAAATTGGCGGCCGTCTTCCCCTCAATGTCCATCACGTCCCCCACTTCTTCCCACTGGATGTCGGCCGAGCGAAGTAGAAGGGACTCTACCTCTCTTTCAGTGAGTCGGCCGCCAAGGTCCGCAATCTGTTTCATGGTCATTCCCACGGATTCTGTGGGATATTGAGTCGGCTCGCCGAGTGATTCCAATAGCGCACTGCCAACATGCGTAGCTAGCTTCGGTGGGACGGCATTCCCGACCTGTGCAGATGCGCTTACCATCCCTCCGGCAAAGTGGTACCAACGAGGGAAGGTCTGGAGTGATGCCTCCTCTCGGGCCGTGAGGGCTCGGGGCTTCTCAGGGTGGAAATGGGAATGTTCTACGACAGTCCACGCTGGTTCGTCCGGGTGTAAGCGTATTTGATGCCGATTATCGCCATATGGGTCTGATTTGTACCCATCTTCGTGCCAACTATCCACGACATCGCTCTTGTGGGTAGATGTCTTCGAGTTGGGCCAGTTATCCTTTGGAAGTGCCCCTCCCAGTAAGACAGACCCAGCTACTGGAGGGGAATCCTCAGTCGTCGGCTCAGGCCACTCATATTCAACTCCTTCGGAGTCGTGGATACCCACGACAAAGAGACGATTTCGCCCCTGTGGGATGCCGTAGTGAGAGGCGTCCAATATCTGGTAGTCTGTCTTGTAGTTGAGGGCGTCTGAGCGGTCGAGGAACGCTTCGAGGTACTGAGGAAACCTCCTCTTTAAGCCCGTCACGTTCTCCATCACGTAGGCCCGCGGCTCTAGTATCTTCACAAAGTCGAGGAACGTCTGAATCAGAGACCTGAGGGCGTCAGGGTCCTCCTCCGAAGACATTTGAGAAAATTTCTTGCACGGTGGTCCGCCGACCACCACGTCCACGTCATCTGGAGATATACTAAGGAGGTCGAGGATGTCCTCAGGAGGATGAGCCGCGAGGTTCACACAAAATGCGTAGGAATCGAGGTTGTGACGGAAGGTCTCAACAGCGTCTTCATCGATGTCTATGCCCACGTCAGTTTCAAAATTGGTCTGATGCAGCCCGTATGAGAACCCGCCTGCCCCGCAGAACAAGTCGAGAGTCTTCAGAGGCATACCAGATATGAAGCGGAATCACCGCAAAAGGCTACCGGCGAAAGGATGGCTGCCTCCAACACTTACCAACAGCCCTCACATTAAGACCGGCCGTCGCTGGTCGAAGAAGAACGGACGGGAAAACGAGGCCCCCAATGGTAGTTTTGAGCCTCGTCCAGACGGCCCCGAGAGCCGTGTTCTGGACGTTTGATGTTACGAGGCACTATCCCATTAATGTTCTGACACAATGGCGTATCCATCGAAGATTGTGCCACACCGACTCACACCCCCCTTAACCCCCCTCAGAAACGAGGATTCTGGAAGGAGAGCCTCCCAAACCGCCGATAACAGCAATATCTTGCGGGGGGTGGGGGGCGGGGGGGGTTGTTTGTGTATATTGTAGCGTTTTCCGTATGTTACTATGTAACAAGAAACGTAGAAATACGAGTAAAAGCACACTCTCTGACCCCCTCCCCCCACTGCGGCGGACAATCTTTATGTATGGATGGCGGTAGAACGTCTCTCTCCCACCAATAGGGGGGTCAAAGAGGGGGTGTGTCAACCTTTCTATTTCGCACCCCCTGTCAGGCCTGCGGATGGTGATTTCCACAGGTTTTAAATATACTACATATTGGTTTGCCGACATACATATAGGGTATCCTGAGAGATTGACAGTTGAAGCATGACCGCCCCCAATGGTAACCCCCGAACGGGTAGTGTAGCACTCTCCGAGAATCCGCTAATCTATGGCCACATCGGCCGTGACCCTGGCGCAGTTCAGCAGGTCACCGATGTCGTTGGAGATAGCGGAGACGGCATCCTCGAACTGTCGTCGGATGACTTGGACGACATCGACGAATTCGACTACGAGAACGGCCAGACCTGGATGTATCAAATCGCGCAATGCGCCAGAGAGAACGACTGGGACGACGCCCACGTAGTTGGCGAGCTTCCCGCGCCCCACCACAAGCGCATCGAAGACCTGCGCGCGAGTGACATTGGGTCCCTCGTCTCGGTCGAATGCCGGGTGACGGACTGCACGGAGCAATTCGCCATCGTCGGCGAAGCAGTGTTCCGCTGCGAGGACTGTGGAGAAGAGTACGAGCGAGTCCAATCCACCGACTCGATGGAGTTGAACAAGCCGAACAAATGCGAATGCGGGGCGGGGAAGCGCTCCCTTGACCTGAAGCGGCGACGAAGCGAGATGGTCGATACGCAGCAACTCATCGCCCAGGACCTCCATACGGCGTCCTCGACGCCGGACCCGTCTGAGGTTCGCGGAAACGTCCACAACCTCCTCGTGAATAGTGTGGAGCCTGGTGAAACGGTGACGCTGACGGCCATCGTCCACGCGACAGAAACGCAGGATATCCGCAAGGCGATGAAGTCGGACCTGTATCTCCAAGTCGTCGGAGCCCAGCACCACGACGAGGACTTCGCAGGGGTCGAAATTTCGGACGAAGAGGAAGAGAAAATCCGAGAAATAGCAACCTCGGACGACGTTTACCAGCGTTTGGAGGCGTCCATTGCCCCATCCCTCAGCGGCGACTACTCACTCGCTCGGCGCGCCCTCGGGTTCCAGTTGTTTGGGGCAGTCAGTCACGGCAGCGACCACGAGAAGCACCGCGAGCAAATTCACATCGCGCTCGTTGGCGACCCTGGCTCGGGGAAGTCGATGATGGGTCGCTACGTGGAGCAAATCGCGCCGACCGGTGTCTATCAATCTGCGGACAACGTGACTGAGGTCGGTTTGACCGCAGCAGTCTCGCGAGAGGACAGGTTCGACTCGTCGGAGTGGACTCTCTCCGGAGGGACGCTGGTCCGTGCCGACGGGGGCCTCGCTGTCATCGACGAACTTGACAAGGCTCCAGAAGCCATCCAGTCATCTCTCCAAGAGCCGCTCTCAGAACAACAAGTCAGCATTTCGAAGGGCCCCATCTCGGCGACCTTGCCTGCCCGATGCTCATCTCTCTTAATCGCAAATCCCGAGGGAGAACGGTTCTCTGTGGCGAGACCGATTGCGGACCAAATCAACATCCGACCAGCAATCTGGGACCGGATGGATGTCATCATCCCGTTTGCCGACCGTCCCGATGAGGAGCGCGACGAGGAGATGGCTGACGCCATCCTCGACCGAGCGAGCGGTGAAACTCCTGACCACATCGAACCGGACTTGATTCGGAAGTGGGTTGCGTACGCTCGTGAGAACGTAGACCCCCAAATCACCGAGGAAGCGCGAGAATTCATCAAGGAGGAATGGGTCTCACTCCGAGGCCTTTCGGAAGGTTCCCGGGTCTCGGTCGGCGCTCGTCAACTCGACTCGATAATTCGTCTTTCCGAAGCGTCTGCTCGAATTCGTCTCTCTGAGACGGTCGAACAGGAAGACGCCGAGCGTGCGGCGGACATGATGTCTCGCTGGATGTCCCTCTTGATGACCGATACGAACGGCGAGTGGTCGGTTGACTCCATCGGAGGTCGGGACGCCAGTCAGATGGACATAGAGGACGCCATGTGGACGGCAATCAGCGACCTTGGCGACGGCGAGGGTGCGCCTCGAAGTGACGTTGTAGCGGCGATTATAGACGGTTCAGGCGTGGAACGAGCCGAGGCTCAGCAGGCTATCAACAAGTTCGTCGGACGTGGCGAGTTGAAGCAAGAGAACGGGGCTCTGGTCTCGGGTGGAGCATGATTGCGGAGTCCGAATCCCCGATGGTCCGCTTCGACCCCGACGACGAGGCACTCGACCCCGAACCTCGCGGCCAGGTGTCCTCGAAACCGAACCGTGTCGTCATCAAGGTCGCAAAGAAGGAGTACAAGGGAGTTCGCCACGCTGCAGTACAGTTCGGGCAGGGAACCGAATGGGTCCGGCGCTGGTTCGATGGTCTCATCTTACCAAATCCGAGCGCAACGCTGTGCCCTGGCGTCTACGTTCGCAACTTCATCCAGGTGCTGCTCGGCCAAGAAATCGAGGTCGTGGTCGAACGGAGCGTGTGGGACGCTGTTCGCTAGTTCTCAGGGGCGACCGGCGAGACCTTTCCTTTGTAATATCGGTACATCACGACCTCACGGATATGCTTGCACCAGTTGTTTGGGCCGTGTAGCCCCATCGTATTCTGATTTTCAGCGTATCCACCGCAATCGCACTCAGCATCCGCTATTTCGCCTAATTCGTCTTCTTCTGTCTCGGTCAAAATCACCTCGAACGCTCCGTGTCGAAACGTATGCTCACGACTCACTGAAAACACCGCTCCTGGTCCTGACCCCGAACGTCCTGATTAGTCCGGCTATCGGCGTCGGCCAGCGCTCTCCTGACGACTATTTCCAGGTCTTCGGCACTCTCGTCCTCGTTCCCGCAGGCTCGAACGCTAACACATTTTGAACGGTCTGCGACGACGACCTCGATTTCGGCCTGCTCGCATCCGTTGTCACCGTTCTCGGCGTTCTCATCATCTCCATCGCTGTCATCAGGCATCGCTTGAGAGACGGGAGATTTGGAGTTAAAACGGACATCTTGCTCCGGGCGAAATACCTTTGCAATCTTATCAGTCGTTTGGGGCAGGTCCGTGAAGTGAGGGTATGTCTCCTTCCATTAACTTGGCTGCCAACGATTACGAAGAGTGTCCGGGTGAGGTCGATGACGGCTGGGTTCGATGCACTTTGTGCCGAACGAAGGTCTATGCTGGCTCGAACAGGACGGACATCAAACGCCACGAAGAGGCTTGCGAGTACCGTTAAATAAGGTCTGAATCACCTATTCTCTGGAATGGCTTCCTCCAGTAGGCCTTCGTAGTCGAATTCGAGTACATCGATATCCAAAGACCGACTCTACTGCAAATCAATCCGTAATTGGCTGCTATCCTGCGTCATCCACTATCACTCCCTATGATGCTACATGTCGCGTCCATACTTCTTCAAATCGTCCAGTCCTGCTCGGTCTTTATGCGAGATATACTTGTCTTCGGTTACGCCGACGCTTGAGTGCCCCATTACCTTCGACAGTTCGTAGATTCCCATATCTGTCTCGTTCGCGAGATACGTACCAAGAGCCACTCTGAGGTTATGTGCGCTAATTTTCCAACGGTTCGGAATTGGTTCGCCGTCATCATCCAGAGGGGCATTCGCGTCGGCATATAGCGCCCGGTTGATACCAGCATTACGTGCCGCCTTTACAACAACCTCGTTGATTGATTCTGCTGATAATCTCCCACCACCCCGATTCACCCACAACCATCGATTGTTCTCATCTCCATTCGTAAACATCTCGCGCTCAACGTCCAGCCATTCGTCCATCATCGCGTCTAATGACGGCTGCCAAGCGACGACACGTCTCTTGTCATTTTTAGCGTGTTCAGCGCGAACAATTACCTCACGTTCCTCACGGTGGATATCGTCGATGGTCAATGCCTCCGCTTCCCCTCGTCGGAGACCCGTTTGATGTAGAAAGCGTATGAGAGCCTGATTCCTACCGCGAGGAGCACCAACATTCTGCTCCATCATCCGAATTTCTTCCGAGGAGGGTGCATAATCTTCTCCGTCCTCTAGATGCTTCTCTTGCTCAGTGGTCTTGTTGATGCCAAATTCGTTGGATTTGATACCGTCCCATCGCTCAAGAGGATTCTCATCGATTTTTCTATTTCTATAGAGGCGGTCATACAAATTGTATATCTGCTTCCATCTGTTTTGAGGCGTTGTTCCGTGAAATTCGTCCACGAGGGCGTAGCCGAGGTTCTCTGCCTCCCCAACAGTCAAGTCCGTAACGGCCTCAACCTCGTGTTCATCAAGCCAGTGGTCAAACCACCGCAGGTCTTTGATATATGCCTCGGCACTCTCCTCGTCACGCATTTCGTCATCCGCATCATCAGATGAAGCCCTAAGATTCTGGGCCCGACTCTGTATCTCGGGACGGCAATTATCAACGTCCTTGTACCGGCGGCGTGGCATTATTCCGCTTCACCTCTCTCGCTGGTTTTGTAGAACCGCCGTTCCGCCACTCCCGTATCGACAGTACTCCCCTCAATTTCCATCGACTCGCCGAGGTCTTCACGGACAAATGTTGCATCCGGGTAGTACTCCAGCATCGTCGCGCATGCACGGCGAATGAGCGAGATATCTTCACCAAAATATTCCGCCCATGCTGACGGTGATGATATTTTCTGCGCCTTCGAGAAATCATCGTCTAACCCAGAGAGTGCAGCATCGTAGAGCGACGGCATATCTCCCTCCTCGTGAACAGGCAATGAGTGGTAGATGTCCCTCGCGAGCTTGTCTACATCATCGTCCAACGAGGTTTGGCTGTCGATGGAGACAACGTGTGTCTCAACGCGTTCTAGCCGTTCGTGAACGTCGGCGATTGCAACGTCCACAGCATCAATGATGTCCGTTTGGTCGATGGAAACCTCGTCGTCATCGTTTCTAACATGCTTCAGAAGCGTGAGACGGCCAAAATCACTTATCGTGCTGGCTTCTTTAGTATCATCCATGTACTCTAGAATTTCTTCTTTTTCATTTGGTGTAACGCGTATTTTCAGCGTCTCTGAACGGGTTACCATTGGTATGTTCTACATCGAAACACGATAACTAAAGTGTACCCATTGTAGTACCAGTTTATAGATTAGAACCGCGTCATCTAACAAACGGCGTATAACGCACGTTTCCCAGACGTGCCCTCCAGCACGGAGGGTCGTCGCCCCCAATCGACTATTCTTGCACGGTAGAAGCGTCTGTCTCCCGGTTCGGGTGACGGACGAGAACTGCGATCAGAACAGCGCCTCGGGCTACCCCGCGCGAGGTCGTACCCGAAACGACAGCGAACCCGGCCGGCCGACGGAAAACGTCTCAGTCTCACGGCGCGGCGGATTCGACTCCGTCGTGCCGTAGTGGAGCTTGTCGTCCCATACGGACGGGTACGCGTCACGGTCCGTCGTCTGGGTCGCCTCGCTCAGGTGAGTCCGAGACTCACTTTCAGTGCGTCGTCCACCTTCGCCATCGTATCGGTGTCTAGACTTCCGACGACCGAGTGAATTCGCTTCGCGATGGAGATGACTCGAATCTGGTCGAGACGAACCGACGAGTCCTTCTCGAACGGCGAGTCAGCCGATTCGACCAGTACCTCGAACGGGTAGCCGCGGTGCGTGCCACTCGCGGGTGCGACGATGGTCGTACTCGAATTGGCGTTCCCGACGTCGTTCTGGACGACGACTGCCGGGCGGGTCTTCTTCATCTCGTGGCCCTCGGCGGGGTCCAATCGAACGATGACGACGTCGCCGCGTCGGACGTTCGTCCTGTCGCTCATTCAGTTTGTCCGCTCCACGCCTCGGTAGACGTGTCGTTCCACTCCTCGGCCAACGACGCTGCACTTTCGGATGCGTCCCGGTAGGCGGCAGCGAGGTCGTCTTCGTCTGGCCGGTCGTCTTCGACCTCCACTACGGCGACCGTTACGCGCTTGTTCGCGTATTCCGTCCCGAGGTAAATCCGACCCCGGTCGTCGGTGTCGTTGGTTCGCAAGTCCTGGGCGTCTACGTTCATCGTATTACCCACTACGACCCACGGACTGATAAATATCGCCCACGATTACCCACGCTCAACGGTCGGTGAGCCACCTGCGAGAAGAACCGCGTCATCTGAGGCGGCCGCTCGTTCGGTCCACTGCCGTCCCTCGATTCCAGACCAGCCGGAACCACTAACATCCGGGGGCCCCCAGAGGGGCCCGTGTTCGCCAGCGTTCCGGACCTGCTTCGCCTGCTCGCGATTCCCTTCTTCGCCTACGTGGCCTGGCGCGACGTCGAGACGCGCCGCGTCCCCAACCGGACCTGGCTCCCGCTGGTCGCCCTGGCCGTCGTCTGTCTCGCCTGGGAGGCCGTCTCCGTCTTCACCGGCGCCACCCCTGGCTGGGCCCAGCGGGTCTTCGCCATCAGGGTGGGCCTCAGCCTCGGTTTCGTCGCGCCGCTGTCCTACCTCTTCTGGCGGATCGGCGGCTTCGGCGGGGCGGACGCCAAGGCCTTCGTCGTGGTCGCGGTCCTGTTCCCGACCTACCCGACCTACGCCGTGGGCGAGATCGGCCTGCCGGTCGAGAGTCTCCCCGTCGTCGTCACCGCGCTCGGCGTCTTCTCGCTGACTGTCCTCTCGAACACGGTGCTCGCCGGGCTGGCCTACCCCGTCGTCCTCGGGCTCCGCAACGCCATCCGGGGCCACCTCTCGCCGGCGATGTTCGTGGCGCGGCCGATCGCGCCCGGCCGGGCCGTCGACGAGTACGGCTCGCTCTTGCACTTTCCCGACCGATCCCTGACGGCGGACCTCTCGCCGTCGGGGCTCCGGTCGTATTTCTCGCTGCGCGGACTCGACCTCGACGCCCTGCGGATGTACCTGCGGTGGCGCGGCGCGACGCTGTCGGAACTGCGCGCCGATCCGGACGAGCTGCGTGATCCCGACTCGCTCCCGAGCCAGCCCAACACACCCGGCGACGGCGCGATCGTGACCGACGGCGGGGCCGCCGCGCCCGGACCCGGCGGGCGTGGCGAGGTCGGGCCAGGGGCGGCCGACGATCCCTGGGGTGCGCAGGCGTTCCTCGACTCGATCGAGGGCGACGCCTACGGCACCGACGCCGCGACGCTCCGGCGCGGTCTCGACGCGCTCGTCGAGGACGACGTCGTCTGGATCTCGCCGGGGATTCCGTTCCTCGTTCCCCTGTTCGTCGGTCTCGTGATCGCGTTCACCTATGGCGACGTCCTGTTCGGACTGCTCGGCCTCCTCGGCCTGCGCTGATCGTGAGCGGCTCCGTGGTCGTTGGCCCGGCGCCGGGAGGACAAGACCTATTCCCTCGACACGCCACCCTTCCGGCATGAGCGAGGCCGCCCCGGAACTCGCATTCGACGAGAACAACCTCCTCCCGGCGGTCGCCCAGGACGCCGAGACTGGTCAGGTGTTGATGCTCGCCTACGTGACCGAGACGGCCGTCGCGCGCTCGCGCGAGACGGGCCGGGCCCACTACTACTCGCGCAGCCGCGACGAACTGTGGGAGAAAGGTGCCACCAGCGGCCACACCCAGACGATCGAGGAGATCCGCGTCGACTGCGACGGCGACGCCGTCCTCTACCTGGTCGACCAGGCGGGCGGCGCCTGCCACACCGGCTACGAGACCTGCTTCTACCGCACCATCGACGGCGAACGAGTGGCGGACCGCGTCTTCGATCCCGACGATGTCTACGAATGACGCCACCGCCCGGACGGCGGCCGAGGACGACCCGGTCGCCGACCTGCAGGCGGCCGCCGCGGACCTCGAGCGCGCCAAGGAGCGGGTCGCGGACTTCGGCGAGGCCGAACTGGAGACCCTCGCAGCGGCCCACGGGGAGTTCACGGACATCCTGGACCGCTACGAAGAGCCGGCGACCGGCGACGGCGACTTCCAGCAGTTCATCGAGTTCCAGAGCCAGGTCGCGGACTTCGTCGAGCGGCTCCCCGACGACGTCCTCCTCCGGGAGACCTTCGAGGAGGCCGACGACCGCCTCCAGCAGCGCCGCCTGACGACGTCGGACTTCGAGCAGGTCCGTACCGACCTCGATCCCGTCGCCGACCTCGTCGGACGTCTCGACGAGCGCGCGGACGCTCTCGAGCGCTACCGTGCGGCGCGCAGCGCGGTCCGCCACCGCCGTGCCGAGGTCCGCGAGCGCATCGGCGACCTGGAGCGCCTCCAGGAACTCGGTGAGGCTGACCTCGACGCGCCCGTCGAACGGCTGCGCGATCCCATCGAGACGTACGACGAGCGCGTCGCCGAGGCCTTCGAGACGTACAAGCGCGAGGCCGCCGCCCGTGAGGTCCTCTCGCTCCTCACCGACCTCCAGCGGTTCCCGCTCGTCCCCTTCGAGACACCGCCCGAGGGGCTCGTCGACTACGTCTCGACGGCGGAGGCCGGCACCGAGCCCATCCCGCAGTTGCTGGACTACGCGGAGTACTCCCGGTCGAAGCTGGACCACTACGTCGCCGACCCGGCGGCGCTCAAGACCGCCGTCCGCCCGAACACCACCTACCTCCGGCGGCTGGACGCCGCGCCGCTGACCGTCGGGTGGCCGCCACCGGCCGCCGAGCGGCTGCGCTGGCGGGTCCGCGAGCTGACGGCCGCCGTGAACCGGTTCGCGCCGAAGGTCGTCGAGGCCCTCCGACCCGTCGCACAGCTCACGACCGAGTGTGACTACGAGCGGCTCCGGACCGCCGCGGTGGCGCGAGCGGATCTGACCGACGGGGAGCGCGAACGCCTCGTCTCCGGCGAGGTCGCGGCGGAACTCGAGGAACTCCGCGCCGAGCGCGAGCAGCTGAGCGACGCGCTCGACGCCCACCCCGAGCGGTAGTCAGGACTCGACGGCGTCCGTCACGACGCCCTCGAGCCAGTCGGCGAGTTCGCGTGCCCGGCCCTCGTCGCGCGCTTCGGCGTAGATGCGCACGACCGGCTCGGTACCGCTCGGGCGGGCCAGCACCCAGGCGTCGCCGTAATCGAGTCTGGCGCCGTCCGTCCGGTCGAGGGCCGCGTCGGCGTCGAGGGCCGCGCTCTCGATGGCTGCGAGCATGGCCTCCCGCGCCGCGTCGCTCCCGTAGGGGACGTCCCGCCTGACGTTCGCGTACCCGCCGTAGGGTTCGAGGACCTCGCTTGCGGGGCGCTCGGCGACCAGTTCCAGGAACCGGGCGGCCGTGTAGGCCCCGTCCCGTGCGATGCGGTAGTCGGGAAAGAGGATGCCCCCGTTGCCCTCGCCGGCGACGGGGACGTGCTCGCCGGCGGCGCGGGCCTCCCGGATGGCACCGATGATGTTCGTACTGCCGATGGGCGTCAGCACGAGGTCCGCGCCCGCCCGCTCGCAGACGTCGACGAGACGCTGGGTCGCGTTCACGGCCGAGACGACGACGTCACCCTCCTGCACCGCCGCGTCGGCGAGAGCCGCGAGCGCCGCCCCGCCCTCAACGTGCTCGCCGCGCTCGTCGACGAAGATGGCCCGGTCGGCGTCGCCGTCGTGGGCAATCCCCAGATCGGCCTCGCCGGTGGTGACGAGGCGACGGAGTTCCGCGAGGTTCGCGGCGATCGGTTCGGGATCGCGGCCGGGGAACCGGCCGTCCGGCTGGGCGTTGATCGTCCGGACGCCACAACCCAGTTCCCGAAAGAACTCGGGGCTGGTGAGCGCGCCCGCGCCGTGGCCGGGGTCGAGAGCGACGGTCAGGTCCGCGTCGGCGATGGCCGTCCGGTCGACCGCAGCGAGCAGTTGCTCGCGGTAGCGCCGGGCCGCCCCCTCGACGGTGCGGGACTGGCCCACGTCGTTCCAGGCGACGGGAGCCGGTCGGTCCTCGATGGCGCGCTCGACGGCGTCGAGGGTCCGCCGGTCCAGTTCGACCCCGTCGGCGCCCACGAGTTTGATCCCGTTGTACTCCGGCGGGTTGTGCGAGGCCGTGACCATGACGCCCGGGACCCCCTCGTCCTCGCAGTAGACCTGGAGGCCGGGCGTGGGCAGGATCCCGAGGCGGTCCACGTCGGCGCCAGCGCTCGCCAGGCCGCTGGCGACGGCGTCGGCGAAGGCAGTTCCGGTGAGGCGCGTGTCGCGGGCGACCGCGACGCGGTCGGGTTCGAGGACGGCCGCGGCTGCGCGCGCGACGGTGAGGGCGTCCGCCGGCGAGAGCTCGCTGAACGCCACGCCCCGGACGCCGCTCGATCCGAACCCGTGCATGGTGCGAGGATGGGGACTGCGCTTCCATAGTGATTCCGCTCGACGCACGGCGTTCGGGCAGCGTCGGCGCGTCCGTCGGCCATCGACCGGACCACCACCCCAGCCGATCGCGCCGGCCGACGGCTGTGGTCGCCCACACTGTGACTGCCGTGGACGCAGTACCGGCAAGCCCTTTACCGCCCCTGCCCTCGGCCGAGACGAATGACAACCGAGGGGCTGATCGCGGCGCTGCGCGACGCCGAGGCCGTCCGCTACGGGGAGTTCGAACTCTCCCACGGCGGCACGAGCCAGTACTACGTCGACAAGTACGTCTTCGAGACCGACCCTCACTGCCTCGACCTGATCGCCGAGTCCTTCGCCGAGCGACTCGACGACGAGACTCTCGCCGGGGTGGCCCTCGGCGCCGTCCCGCTCGTCGCCGCGACGAGTCTCGCGGCCGAGCGGCCCTACGTCATCGTCCGGAAATCGGCCAAGGAGTACGGTACCGGCAATCGCATCGAGGGATCGTTCCCCGATGGCGGCGAGGTAGTGGTGATCGAGGACATCGCAACGACCGGGCAGAGCGCCGTCGACGCCGTCGAAGCGCTCCGCGAGGCGGGGGCCACCGTCGACCGCGTCCTCGTCGTTGTCGACCGCGAAGAGGGTGCCGCGGAGACCATGGCCGACCACGACGTCGAACTCGAGTCGCTCGTCACCGCCTCGGAGTTACTGGCCGACGCCGACCTGCCCGACGGCGGCGACTAACGGCGGGGCGGTCAACTGATCGGCGTCGCCTGCTGGCGGCCGTGTGTGGCCAGCGCACGGCCACCGCCGCGTTCTTGGTCCCGCGCCGGCTACCGGTGTGTGATGACGACCCTGGAACTGTACGAACTCGAGGGCTGTCCGTACTGTGCGAAGGTCAAGCGAACACTCGAGGACCTCGACCTGGACTACGAGTCCCACCTGGTCCCGGCGAGCCACGGCGACCGAACCGAGGTCGAGGAGATCAGCGGGCAGACCGGCGTCCCCGTCCTCGTCGACGCCGACAACGGCGTCGAGGGCATGGCCGAGAGCGACGACATCGTCGCCTACCTCGAAGAGACCTACGCCTGAGCGGGCGGCCACCGACGCCGCGCTCCCGCGAAGCCAGGACGCCGTCGTCCCGCAGCCAGCACTTATACGTCTCGACTTCAAACGGGCGTCCGTGAGTCGCCTCAAAGTATCACTCCCGGACCAGACGGACACCGAGATTCGGCGCCTCGTCGAGCAGGGCGAGTTTCTAAACCGCGACGCAGCTGTCGAAGAACTGCTCACGCTCGGCATCTCTGCCTACGAGACCACCGACGAGGAGCAGGACGAATTCGCGGAGAACGCCTTCGACACGCCGGCCAACGAACAGCAGGATCCGGCGATCCAGGACGACGCGCAGGACGACGGCTACTCATTCTGAGCCGACCGCGGGACGGCCTCAGGCCGGGTTCTCCTCGACGCGCTCGGCGATGAGGTCCCGGAGGTCGATCCGGTCCTCGATGTCGTCGAGTTCGGACTCTTCGAGGATGGCGGTGTTGTCGACGGCCTCCCGCGTGGCCTCTTCGACAACGTAGACCGAGGTCGTCCGGGTGACCTCGCCCACCGACGACATGATGCGGGCGCGCTTCTGGGCGGCCTCCGTGAACGTCGAGTGGCCCGTCAGGACCTGTTCGGCGCGGCGCTCGTCCTCGCTGACGGTCTTGAACGGCGCGCGGTCGGTCGGGTGGACCTCGTAGCCGACGCGGGTCATGACCGTCACGATGGAGCGGTCGTCGGGGTCGACGTCCGGGTCCTCGGGCGTCTCCTCGTCCTCGCGGACCTCCTCGGCGTCGTCGAGGACGGTCACGGGCGAGGTCAGCGGCGCGTCGAAGAGGTCGTCGAGTTCTGCCGCGACCTCCACGCTCGCGTCCATTCCGTCCTCGTACTTCGAGACGGTCCGCCGGGAGACCCCGAGTTCGTTCGCCAGGCGGCCGAGCGACCAGTCGCGGTCCTGGCGCGCGTCGGCCAGCACCTCGCTGTCGATGTTGACGTACAGGCCGCCCGGCGCGGCGTAGATCAGCGGCGGGACCTCCTCGACGAAGAGGTCCATCGCGGTGTCCGGCGACAGGACCGGGACGCCGTGGCGGAAGTAGACCACGCCCGGCTTCAGGTCCTCGTCGCGCGTCCGCAGCCCGATGACCATCGGCGTCGCGCGGAGGTAGGTGCCCAGCCGCCGCATCTCCGCGCCGGTCGACCCGTCGAAGGCGTCGATGTTCCCCAGAATCTTCAGCAGTAGCACGTCCTCGCCCCGGCGCGCGGCCACGTCGAAGCTCTTGGGTCGGATCGCACACCGCTCGCTCACGGTAAACCCCGCGTCCTCGAGCATAGCGGTGACGTTGCCCACCAGCGCTTGACGTGACATACTGTTCTCTACCAAACATACGTAGCCGGTTCCATATATGCGTTGTGCCGCATCTCGCGCCCGCATCCGGCGGTTTTGGGCCGCTCCCGGTCCTGACAGCTGTGTGGTGGTTGTTGTCGCGGGGTTCGGTAGCTGGTCCCAGACTGCTGCAAAACCGGTCGTCGAGTCGCACACTGGCCGGCCGCCGGCAGTATCGACGTGGGACCGCGGTGCTGGTCCGGCACGGAGGACCGACCGCACCCCCGTCTCGGCCGCGTTCCCAGCGGCCCGAAGTTCCCAGCGGCCCGAAAACGGTTTGCGCGCCCGCGAGCAACCACGCGCCAGTGACGGTCATCGGCCTCGACGACACGGACTCCCGCGAGGCGGGTCTCTGTACGACCTACGTCGCCGCGCGGGTGGCGATGGCCCTCGAAGCGAGCGGTGCCTCCGTCGAGCGACGCCTCCTCGTCCGCTGTAACCCCGCCGTCGAGCACAAGACCCGCGGGAACGCCGCGCTCGCGGTCCACACCGACGCCGACCCCGACCTCGCCCTGTCCGTCCTCCGAGACGAACTCGACGCAGCGCGGACCGACGACCCCCGGACGAACCCCGGGGGCGTCGTCGCCGCGTGTGCGCCCGGTGACGTCCCGCCGGCCGTCGCCACCTTCGCGGCGCAAGCCGTCAGCGACCACCTGGACCGGGAGGCAGCCCGAGCCCTCGCCACCGACGCGGGCTTCGAGACGGTCACGGCCGGCAACGGGCGCGGCCTGATCGGGGCGCTGGCGGCCGTCGGCGCGTGGCGTGCCTTCGACGAGTGGACCCACGAGTGCATCTCCTACCGCGAACGCGAGCGATGGGGGACCGAGCGGGACGTTGACCGGGACTCGGTTTTCGACGCTGCGGAGGAGAGCTATCCGACCGTCTGGGACACGATCGACAGCGTGGAGGAGCGCGCAGTCTGCGTGCCGCGGACGCCCTGTCCGATCCTCCACGCGGTGCGCGGCGAGGATCCCGAGGCGGTCGCGGCCGTCGCCGAGCGTATCGAGGGCGAACCAGTCGCCGAGCGGGAGACGTTCGTCACCAACCAGGGGACCGACGCGCACCTGCAGTCCGTCGGATCGCCGGCCGCCGTCGAGGCCGGGCGCTCCTACCGCCTGACCGCCGACGTGACGGCCGATCCGGAGACCCGCGAAGGCGGGCACGTCTTCTTCGAGGTCGGCGAGGACGGAGCGGCGCTTCCCTGCGTGGCCTTCGAGCCGACCAAGCGCTTCCGCGACCGGGTCAGGGGCCTCCGGACGGGAGACCGAGTCACGGTCTGTGGCGAGGTGGCCGATGGGACGCTCAAACTGGAGAAGTTCGCCCTGCGCGATCGCGTCACGACGACGGAGGCCACGCCGGACTGTCGCCGGTGCGGCCGGTCGATGAGTTCCGCCGGTCGCGACCAGGGCTATCGCTGCCGGGACTGCAGGACGAGCGCCGACGGGCCGGTGACGGTCCCGCTCGATCGCGACCTGGACCCGGGGTGGTACGAGGTACCGCCCTGCGCCCGGCGGCACGTGGCCAAGCCGTTGATCAGGGGTGGCTTCGACGCGCCGACGCACCCGGAACGGTAGCCACGGCCGGGTGCCGGCGGCGCGAGACCGTCGCGGGGCCGCACCGGCGACTACGCGTAGACGTACGCCAGGACGCCGACCAGGTCGACGAGGACGTGGCCCGCCACGACGGGGACCAGCGAGCGCGTCCGGACGTAGACGGCGGTGAACAGGAGCGCGACGAGGCCGATCTGGACGAGGTTGCCGGCGGGGTAGGACGGCGCGTGCGCGACCGTGAAGCCGGCCCAGGTGAGGCCACCGGCCACGAGGGGGCGGTAGCCCGCGTCGACCAGTCGCTCGATCGGGTACCCCCGGAACAGGACCTCCTCCGTGACCCCGGCCGTGACCGCACTGGTGATGCCGATGGCGAGGGAGGGCTGTGGAATTCCCTCCCGGACCGGGAGGCCGAGTGCCGACACGAGCGGGCCGGTCGCCACGAACACGCCGACGCCGAGGGCGGCGACCGCGACGGTCCAGCCGACGTCGACCAGGCGGGGGCGCGCGACGCCGATGGACGCCAGTGGCGCTCCCTCGAACCCGAGGACGATCACGACGATGGCAGCCACCAGTGCCCACTTGAGCAGGATGGCCGCCAGGTCGCCGATCTCGAGGGGCAGCGCCGCCAGCAGCGGGAGGGCGACGAGCGCGAGAACCATGCCGAGCGCCGTCGCGGGGCGCGTGAGACGGTCGGCGTCGGCCGGGGTCAGTGCACCACGCATACGCCGTCGTGACAGTGAGACAGTATAAACGTCGGTGCTCGGTTGCACCGCGTGCAACGGCGGCCGGCCGCGGGGTGGACCGGTGGGCGGCCAGCCGGGTCGCGAGTCGATCGCCGACGGTCAGACCGTGTCCAGATCCGTCCCGACGCTGCAGACGTACTCGCCGGTGGCGACGGAGGGCAGGCGACGCGTCCGCCAGAAGACCCCGTCCGAGTCGGCGCGGACCGTCGCCTTCGTCTCGCCGAAGACGTCGCAGACGTCGAACAGCGGCTGGTCGGCGGCGACGTGCTCGCCGAGATCCGCGCGGAAGTGGACGAGCCCGCCCGCCGGAGAGCCGTACTGCTCGAAGCCGCTGGCGCGCGTCTGGGGCGCGAGGGTCGCGTCGCCGGCGAGGAAGTCGTAGTGTCTGAGGACGTTGAAGAGCCCCTCGACGCCGGCCTGGATGCTGTCGTCGTCCCAGCCGACGGCCGCGCCGAGTTCGGGGTCGATGGTCGGGATGCCCTCGTCGGGCGCGACGCGGGCGAGCTGGCCGTCCGGTCCCTTCCGGTCGAGGACGTGACCACAGCCGAAGACGCGGGCGAGTTCGAGACAGTCGTCGTGGCGGGCGTGGCGCTTACCACAGCGGACGCGGACCTCCTCGATCATTCGGGAGGTCGAGCCCTGGTGGAGGTCGATGGCGAGGTCGGCCCGCGTCGCCGCCTCGAAGGTCGCCGCGGCGATGCGCTCGGAGGAGGTGCCGGTCTCGTCGCCGGGGTACGCCCGATTGATCTTCGTATCGTCGATGGGGTTCCGGTGCTCGGCGGTGAGGTAGCCGTAGACGTTGACGATGCCGACGACGAGGATGGTGCCGCGCAACTCCGCCGGGTCGATCTCGGGCAGGGCGCGGCCGAGGACGCCGACGCCGTTGAGCTCGTCGCCGTCGCTGACGGCCTGGAGGTAGAGCGTGTCGCCCTCCCGGGCACCGTTGACGACGGCGACGGGGAGCCCGACGGTGGAGCCGTCGCGGGCCTCCCCGACCGCGAGGCGGCCCGTCGCGAGTTCGCCGGGCGCCGCCTCGGCCGTGCCGAGACTGGTCATTAGGGGTAGTGGACGCCCCCACGGTCTTTAGCGGTTCGATACCGGCTGTCCGGAGCGAACCGGAAGCGGACGAGCGTTCGCGCGGCGCACGGGGTCGGCTCTTCCTCGCCACCTGCGACAACCAGGGCGAGAAACCGACGCGACTTTGCCCCGCCTGGCCGAACGACCGCCGTGTCCAATCAGGGCGACGGGGGACGGACGGAGTCGCCTGCCAGCGGCGGCGACCGGCCGGCCAGCGGACGGGCCGCGCTCGTCCAGGCGCTTGACGTGCGGCGGTACGCCCGCGTCGCGGTGGGCTTCGCCGCGGTCTTCGCGGTCGCCGTCGCCATCTTCTTCGTGGTAGTCGTCTCCGGCGGCCAGACCGACTTCCCGCTTCCCTACTACCCGCTGCTGACGTTCGTCGTCTTCGTCACGAGCGCGATGCTCACCCTGGCGGTCCTCGTCGGCCGGCGCGTCCTCCGACTGGCGGTGCACCCCGGCTCGATCGTCCGCTGGGGCGCCACGGGTGGCCTCGTCGCCGGGCTCGCTTGGCTCGTGGCCGCCGTGGGACTCGCCCTGGGACCGGGTCAGCCCTGGGCTGCCCTCGCCGACGTGGCGACGCCGTGGGGCGCCCTCCTGTCGCCGCTCGGCGTCTGGGCCGTCCACACGCGGTTCAAGCGGACGACCCGGTTGCGCCCGGTCGCGGCCGCAGCCGCGCTCGCGGCATTCCTCGGCGCGCTCGTGCTGGCCAACATCGCCGCCTTCGACCTCCTCTCACTCATCGGCGACGTCGGCCGGCCGGTCGACGTCGGCGTCGCCCGGCTGTTCGCCGTCGGCGCCCTTGCGCTGACCGCCGGCGAGACGCTGGTCGCGTTGCTCGCCACCCTCGGCGAGGGAGCCGACGAGGGCCTGCTGGCCGTCGGCGTCGCACCACCGATCGGGCTCACGGCCTTCCTGGCGGTCGGGCCCGGTCGAACGGGGCTCGTCGCGCTCGCCGTCGGCCTCGGCGTCGGCTGGACGGTGGCCTGCTGGCGTCTGCGACGCGTGCCGGACGACGCCGTCCCGGCGAACCCCGACCCGGAGTACGATTCTGTCGAGTGACCAGGCGCTACGGCGCGGCGAGTGCGCCCAGTCGCTCGGCGCCCTCGCGGGTCCCCTTCGCGATGAGGACGTCGCCAGCGTCCAGCGTGGTCTCCGGGCCGGGGGAGACGACCCAGTCCTCGGCGTCGCCCGCGACGGTCCGCCCATCGTCGCCGGCGCGGCGCACCGCGATGACGCGCATGCCCGTCTCGGTCTTGACGGCCTCGTCGCCAAGCGTGGTGCCGTCGAGGCGGCTGCCCGCCTCCACCGTCCGCCGGGTGAGGACCTCGTCGCTCTCGTAGACGGCCTCGCGGACGACGGGGTGGGTGCCGAGGCCACGCAGTACTCCCTCGCTGATCTCCAGGGCGGCGTCCGAGATGACCTCGGTGCTCTGGGCGAGGTGGACCAGCCCTCGTAGCGAGACGGGGTCCTCGGCGCGGCCCGCGGCGCGGAGGGTCCAAGCCTCGAAGCGCGACTGGAGGGCGTCGACCTCGGCTTCCAGTTCCATGACCTCCTCGGCGAGTTCGTCCGAGTCGAACAGGATGGCGCCGTAGGCGAGGTCGACGGCCAGTTCGCCCATGTCCTTCATCAGGACGATGGAGTCGACGGCCCGCTCCAGGTCGGAGCTCTCGGCCTCGGCGGGCGCCGGAGGCTCGTAGGCCTCGCCGGTGGCGTCGGCGTAGACCTCGCTGATGCCCTCCTGCGGGCCGCGAAGCAGGACCACGTCGCCGGCTCGGAGGGTCGTCTCACGGTCGGGGTTGAGCAGCCAGTCGCCGCCACGGCGGATCGCCAGCGCGCGCACGCCCGTGTCGGTTTCCAGGTTCAGGTCGCCCAGCGTCGCTTCCCCGAGTTGGGAGTCCGGCGCGACCTCGGCGCGGACGAGCGTCTCGACGGCCTCGGGGAGGGCGGCCCGCATCGCGTCGGGGAGGCCGATGTCCTCGAGGACGACCTTGGCGATGTCGCCGGCGGCGTCGGAGATCTTCTCGGCGGCGCCGACGACGCCCAGGACGGGCGCCAGCGCCTCGGCGTCGTCGGGACTCCGGGCCGCGAGCAGGATACTCATGCGGGCCTGCATCTGCAGGACGTCCATCTTGGCCTCGAGTTCGAGGACCTCGGCGGCGACCTCGTCGCTGCCGAGCAACACGGCGGAGTACGAGAGGTCGATGAGCAACTCCGCCGTGTCCTTCATCTCGGCCAGCACCGCCTTGACGCTGACCGGCTCGTAGGCCACCTCGTCCGCGGGCATGTGCTGGGGTGTGCACCGCCCCGGGAAAAGCGTTGCCCGCCCCGCGTTGGCCCCTCGGTTTCGACGGGCGTCGAATATCTGGACGTACGTCTGACCGGACGACCAGTTGGAGCCGATGTGAAAATCGTTCGACCAGTTTCCTGTCTGTTCGACGGGTCGCGGGCGACGGCGAATGGTAATGTTTTTTCCCGGCAGTTCGAAAAGGCTGGGTATGGCTGACGAACTGCAGAAGGGGCTCGAAGGTGTGCTCGTCGCCGAGTCGGAGATGAGCGACATCGACGGCGAGGCCGGACGCCTCGTCTACCGCGGGTACGACATCGAGGATCTGGCCCGCGAGACGACCTACGAGGAGGTCCTCTACCTCCTCTGGAACGGGGACCTCCCGGACAGCGACGAACTGGCCGACTTCGCGGACGCGATGGCCGCCGAGCGCGCCGTCGACGACCGCGTCTTCGAGACGCTCGCCGCGCTGGGCGAGGCCGGCGAGTCGCCCATGGCGGCTCTCCGCACCGGCGTCTCCATGCTCTCCGCGTCCGAACCCGAGGTCGATGCCGACCCCGAGGACCTCGACGCTGCCCGCCGCAAGGGCCGGCGCATCGTCGCGAAGATTCCGACAGTCCTCGCCGCCTACGACCGCCTCCGCCGCGGCGAGGACCCGGTCGAACCGCGCGAGGACCTCGGCTACGCAGCGAACTTCCTCTACATGCTGACGGGCACCGAGCCCGACGACGTTGCCGCCGAGACCTTCGACATGGCCCTCATCCTCCACGCCGACCACGGGCTCAACGCCTCGACGTTCACCGCGATGGTCGTCGGCTCGACCCGCGCGGACCTCTACTCGGCGGTGACCGGCGGCATCGGGGCCCTCTCCGGCCCCCTCCACGGCGGCGCCAACCAGGACGTCATCGAGACCCTCCTGGAACTCGACGAGAGCGACCTCTCCGCCCAGGAGTGGATCGAGAAGCAGGTCGCAGCGGACGCCCGCATCCCGGGCTGGGGCCACCGCGTCTACAAGACCAAGGATCCCCGCGCCAAGATCCTGGAGGCGAAGCTCGCGGACCTCAGCGAGGCCGACGGCGACGACACCATGCTGGAGTACACCTCGACCATCGAGAACTACCTTGTCGAGGAACAGAACCTGATCGAGAAGGGCATCGCCCCCAACGTGGACTTCTACTCCGGCGCCGTCTACCACAAACTGGGCATCGCCGCCGACACGTACACGCCCATCTTCGCGATGTCCCGCGCCGGCGGCTGGATCGGCCACGTCCTCGAGTACCAGGCCGAGAACCGCCTCATCCGCCCCCGTGGCCGCTACACCGGCCCGAGTCCCCGCGACATCCCGTCGATCGGCGAGCGGTAACGCGATCGCGCGCCGACCCGTTCGCACGCTAGCCCATTTCCGATGTCGCTCGTCTTCGTCTACGGCACCCTCACCGCCCGCGAGACCGCCGAGTCCGTCCTGTCGGCCGTCGAGTACCGCGGCGACGCGACGCTCCACGGGCTCCACCGCGTCGACGGCCGGTACCCGACGCTGGCGCCGGGCGGCGAAACGGCCGGCCGGCTGCTCGAAACCGACCACCTCGACGCCCTGGACCGCTACGAAGGCGTGGCAGACGGGCTCTACGTCCGGCTCTCGGTGCCGACTGCCACCAATGATGAGACGGTCGAGACGTACGTCGGCGATCCGGCTCGCCTCGGCGCCGACGTCGACTGGCCCACGGACGAGCCCTTCCCCGAGTGCGTTCGGTCGTACGTCGCGTCCGCGGACGTGCACGTCGCGCGTGGGGCGTCGACCGGTGGCCGGGGCGGGGCGGACTGATTGGGTCGCCGACACTCGTTTGCCGTTCGTCAGACGAGCGTCCGAAATCCCGGTGTGTAGGGCCGCTCCCTACCGGTTCGTCTGACGAACCGTTAAGTGCGGGACTCTGCTGGCACCGAGTGCAGTCGCGACTGCTGTCACGCGCTCCCCTGCGAGCGTTTTTCGATGCTCGTCGCGCGGTCGCGGATGTGTCCGGGGGAGCGCCTGGCGGCGGAGGAGCGAAAACCCGACGACGAGCACTTGGTCTGCGTGGAACGCGTCTGGGTAACAGGCTTGGCGAGGCCTGCCGGCCCACCACTTTGAACCCGGGGCCCGTAGCCTCTCCCATGCTCGATCTGCAGGACGTCCGCGACGCACGCCCTCGCGTCGCCGAGACGTCTCGCCACACGCCGCTGGACCACTCTCACACCTTCTCCGCGATGACGGGCGCCGAGGTCCACCTCAAACTGGAGACCTTCCAGCGCACGGGCGCCTTCAAGATCCGGGGCGCCACGAACCGGATCGCCACTCTCTCCGAGGCCCAGCGCGAGGCGGGGGTCGTCACGGCCAGCGCCGGCAACCACGCCCAGGGCGTCGCGCTCGCGGCCTCGCGCGCCGGCGTGGACGCCCTCGTCGTCATGCCCGAGGACGCACCCATCTCCAAGGTCGACGCGACGCGTCACTACGGCGCGGCGGTCGAACTGCACGGCGTCGACTACGACGCCGCGGCCGAGCGCGCCCACGAGATCGAGCGCGCCGAGAACCGCTACTACCTCCACGCCTTCGACGACGAGGAGGTCATGGCCGGCCAGGGTACCATCGGACTGGAGATTCTCGACGACCTCCCCGACGTCGACACCGTCGTCGTCCCCATCGGTGGCGGCGGCCTGATCGCCGGAATCGCCACCGCCCTCGAAGGGGCGCCGTCGGACGTCCGTGTCTTTGGCGTCCAGGCCGAGGGGGCGGCGAGCGCCGCCGAGTCCCTCCAGAAGGGCGAGATCGTGGAGCGGTCGGGCGTGGACACCATCGCGGACGGCATCGCCACGCGGCGGGTCGGCGACGAACCGTTCCGTGTCATCCGGGAGCGCGTCGACGAGGTCGTGACCGTGAGCGACGACCAGATCGCCGTGGCGCTGACGCTCCTCCTGGAGCGCGCCAAGACCCTCGTCGAGGGCGCGGGGGCGGTCCCGCTCGCGGCGCTGCTAGAGGGGGCCTTCGACTACGACGAGGGCGAGACGGTCGTGCCCGTCCTCTCGGGGGGCAACGTCGACATGAACATGCTGACGACGCTCGTCGTGCGGGGGCTCGCGGCGACCGGGCGGTACCTCCGCCTGCGGACCGTTCTGGAGGACCGGCCCGGCACGCTCCAGGAGTTCGTCTCGATCATCTCGGCCCACCGGGCGAACATCTACGCCATCCAGCACGACCGGACTTCGCGGGACGTGGCGATGGACGACGCCGAGGTCGAACTGGACCTCGAGACGCGCGGACCCGAGCACGCCGCTGCCCTCGTCGACGCGCTGGAGGACGCCGGCTACCCCATCGACGTCCAGACCTGAACGTGCGGTCCCCTGGATTCTTGTCCGCTGCCGTCAGCAGTAGTGGTATGCGCGAGACGATCAGCACCGACGACGCGCCCGCGGCGATCGGCGCCTACAGCCAGGGGACCGCGACCGACGACCTCGTCTTCACCGCCGGGCAGATCCCCGCCACGCCCGAGGGCGATCTGCTCGACGACGCCGACGTCGATGTCCAGACGGAACAGGCGTTGGAGAACGTGGCTGCAGTCCTGGCGGCCGGCGGATCGAGCCTGGCCGACGCGCTGAAGATCACGGTCTACCTGGCCGACATCGACGACTTCGACGCGATGAACGGCGTCTACGAGACGTTCTTCGACGGGGATCCGCCGGCGCGGAGCGCGGTCGAAGCGGCGGACCTGCCGGCCGGCGTCGACGTCGAGATCGAAGCGGTCGGCGCTCGCTGATGGTCTCGCCTGCCACCCGCGAGAACGTCCTCTGGGGCGTCGTCGCCGGCCTCTCGTTCCTGGTGTTGGTGCAGGGCTACGAACTACTCGGCGACGAGCGCGTGACCGTCCTCGTGAAGGCTGGCGTGGCCGTGCTGGTCGCGCTCGTCGCCGGCGTCACGGCACACTTCGTTCGTCCTCACGTGGCGCCGTCCAACGAACAGGCTTAAGCGGACCTGCCGGCTACCACCGGACCGGGCCAGGATGGCCGAACGGTAAGGCGCACGCCTGGAAAGCGTGTTCCCTTTCGGGATTCTGGGTTCAAATCCCAGTCCTGGCGTAGACCCTTTTTTGCGTCTCGGGTTCGCCGGAGACGAACCCCTCGGCGCAAAAATCTTCACCAAAAAGCCGAACTTGCGGCTTAGTCGCGAGTTCGGTCCAGTGCGTTCGCGTCATGATCGGTTCAGCCGGGTCTTTTGGCGGTCTCTCCATGGCGTCCCTGCTGCCATCGCAGGCCCCGAGCGCGAACGTCGGGAAGATGTCGGTGAGGAGGTTGAGAAAGAGGATCTGGAGAGGCAGCAGCGGCAGCGGGGAGGCCAGCAACGCGGCGACGAGGATAGCCAGTAACTCGCTGAGATTGCAGGACATGAGATAGAGCACGAACTTCCGGATGTTGTTGAAAATGACGCGCCCTTCCCGCACGGCGTGGTAGATGCTCTCGAAGTTGTCGTCCTGGAGGATCATGTCCGAGGCCTCCCGGGCGACCTGCGTGCCGCGCTGGCCGATAGCGACGCCGATATCGGCGCTCTTCAGGGCGGGCGCGTCGTTGACGCCGTCGCCGGTCATCGCGACGATGGACCCGACGGACTGGTGAAGATCGATCAGAGCGAGCTTGTTCTCCGGGCTGACGCGAGCGAAGACCGACACGTCGACGACCGCTCGGTCGACCGCCGGACTCGCACACGTACCATTCCCCCACGGCGAGTGCCGCGAACGGGAAGGTTGGCCCCGCAGGAGCGTTACACCCCCCAGAAGAACGCGATGCCGAGAGTGGTCATCACCGTGAGAATCAACTGTAGCGGGAGGCCGACGCGGGCGAAGTCGGTGAACTTGGAGCCGCCCGGTCCGTAGACCATTAGGTTCGTCTGGTAGCCGACGGGCGTGAGCAGCGGCGCACTGGCCGCGAAGGTGACGGCCGGCGCGAACGCGTTGGCGTCGAGGCGCGTCGCGAGGAACGACGGGTCGAACCGCATTGCCGAAATCTTTGGAGCCAGCGGTATAGCAATTACTCCTGGCGATCAGCGGGAATGCGGACCTGCCGAGGGACGCGTCGCCGAGTCTCGACGAGAAGGGGCCGGGCCGGTGGCCGTTATTCGCCAGTATCCTGCTTCGGTACCGTTAGCACGGGAACCGGCGCGGTCCGAACTATCTTCTCGGCGACGCTGCCCAGGAGATGCCGATCGAGTCCCGACCGTCCGTGCGTGCCCATCACTACCAGATCGGCGTCGTGCTCGTCGACGGACGACCGGATCGCCCGGTGGACTGCGCTCCCGTATTCGACGCTTCCCTCGACGGCCGGCACGGACTCGTCGCGGGCGTAGTCCGTCGCCTCGTCGATCACCCCCTCGGCCCGGTCTTCGAGGACGTCGACCTGGACCTCCGCGTAGACGTCGACGCCGAGACTCGTCACGTCGACGACCGACAGCACGTGCAACCGGGCATCGTGGCGCCGCGCGACGTCGACACCCACCTCGAGAGCGCCGTCGGCGGTGTCGCTGCCGTCCGTCGGGACGAGGACGGATTCGTACGGATACCGGATCTGGGTCGCGTCCGGGTTGATGGTCAACACCGGGGTCGACGCTGACCGGAGGACCCGCTCGGTCACGCTGCCCAGCA
>Ga0207756_100142_pt1 | contig 55990 bp, 68 predicted proteins | sample A23M1SouthBayCA_FD_187748 | JGI IMG/M metagenome (GOLD analysis project Ga0207756, IMG submission 187748) | Aerobic enrichment media microbial communities from Eden Landing Ponds, California, USA - A23 M1 (3) (SPAdes) | ecosystem: Environmental > Aquatic > Marine > Unclassified | place...
GCCCCCCCGCCGGCTCCACCCGGGCATGAGCGAGGAAGACCCACAGGCGTCCTCGGCGGACCCCGACGGGTCGCCCGAGGACGGTGCTGGGTCGGCGGAGTCCCAGACGCCGGAGCAGACGGAGCCCGCGGAGGCGGCCCGCGCCGATGACCAGGGAGCGGAGGACGCGGCCGGGCCGCCGATCGGCGACGACCTCATCGAGCGCATCGCCGAGCACGACGACGGGCTCGCCGACGAGGTCGCGCTGGTCGTCGAGAAGGCCCTCGAGTTGAACCGCCGCGTCAACGAGCAGGCCGCCGAACTCGACGAGCAGGCCGAGCGCCTCGAGGAGCGCGAGGACCAAGTCGAGGAGCAGGCCGACCGGATCGACGAGCTGGAGGCGAGCCTCAAGCGGACGAAGGCGGACTTCCAGAACTACAAGAAGCGCCAGGACCGCGAGAAAGAGCGCATCCGCGAGCGCGCCACGGAGGACCTGGTGGAGCGACTGCTCGACGTCCGGGACAACCTCAAGCGCGCCGCCGAGGAGGACCACGACGACGTCGCCTCGATCCAAGAGGGCGTGAAGATGACCCTCCGGGAGTTCGACCGGGTACTGGACGCCGAGAACGTCCTCGAGATCGACCCAGAGCCCGGCGAGGACGTCGACCCCCAGCGCCACGAGGTCATGATGCGCGTCGAGAGCGACGAGCCCGCCGACGCCATCGCCGAGGTATACTCCCCCGGCTACGAGATGGCGGGGAAAGTCCTCCAGGCCGCACAGGTGACCGTGAGCGACGGGACTGCGGCCGAGGACGACGCCGAACAGCCTGACGACGAGGAAGCGGAGGGGGAGACTTCGGACCAAGACGCACCGGACGGGGACTCGGCGCAGGCGGAAGCGGATGCGGATGCGGAACAAACGGCAGACGCAACCGTCGCCGAGCCCGCCCCGCCCGCGGAGGACGCGGAGGCGACCGGCGACGCCGAAGCCGACGACGACTTCATCGAGGCCGATCCCATCGAGCAGGAGGAGGATGGTGACGAAGACGACGACGGTGACGAAAGCGAGGGAGACGCCGCCCAGGGCGACGAAGTGGAGAGCGAGGAGACCGAGGAGAGCGAGGCGAACGAGGAGACCGAGGAGCAGCAGGGCACGGAGGAGCCGGAGGAGAAGCGGGAGGAGGACGCGACCGACGTGGACGGAGGTGACGGCGGAGACGACCAGCGCGACGAGGCCGAGCTGACCGAGGAATCGGACGAGGACGGCAGCGACGAGGGAGAAGCGGAGGAAGGGGAGAACGGATCCGAGGCCGAAGACAGTGACGACGACGGAGCGGACGGAGAGACGGACGCTCCGGGCGACAGCGAGGGCGAGCAGGCGGACGACGACACCGACGGGAGCGAGGCCAGCACCGACGGCGACGAGTAGCGCTCGCCGCGACTTCCCGATGGAATCGGGATCGCTCGGCCCGACGACGCACGAGGATTTTCGCGTTCCTCCTCGGGCCTGCCTGCCCGATACCGGCGCTCCCGCGACCGCCGAATACTCTCCACGGGAACGACGCGGGAATTTTATTCCGAGGTGTGACCCGGTGTAGCAAGGCTTAAGCGGGCCAACCCACTATCCGCGTTCAGCATGACCAGTGACAAGATTCTGGGGATCGACCTCGGAACGACGAACAGTGCGTTCGCGGTGATGGAGGGTGGCGATCCCGAGATCATCGTCAACAGCGAGGGCGAGCGGACGACACCGTCGGTGGTCGCCTTCTCCGACGACGGCGAGAAGCTCGTCGGCAAGCCGGCCAAGAACCAGGCGATCCAGAACCCCGAGCGCACGATCCAGTCCATCAAGCGCCACATGGGCGAGGAGGGCTACTCCGTCGACGTCGACGACGAGGAGTACTCCCCCGAGCAGATCTCGGCGATGATCCTCCAGAAGATCAAGCGGGACGCCGAGGAGTACCTCGGCGACGAACTCGAGAAGGCCGTCATCACGGTGCCGGCGTACTTCTCGGACAGCCAGCGCCAGGCGACGAAGGACGCCGGCGAGATCGCCGGCTTCGAGGTCGAGCGCATCATCAACGAGCCGACGGCCGCGTCGATGGCCTACGGCGTCGACGAGGAGGCCGACCAGACCGTCCTCGTCTTCGACCTCGGCGGCGGAACCTTCGACGTCTCCATCCTCGAGCTCGGCGGCGGCGTCTACGAGGTCGTCGCCACCAACGGTGACAACGGCCTCGGGGGCGACGACTGGGACCACGCCATCATCGACTGGCTCACCGAAGAGTTCGAGAACGAGCACGGCATCGACCTCACGGAGGACCGCCAGGCACTCCAGCGGCTGAAGGACGCCGCCGAGGAGGCCAAGGTCGAACTCTCCTCCCGGAAGGAGACCGAGATCAACCTGCCGTTCATCACCGCGACGGACGACGGCCCGATCCACCTCGAGAAGTCCATCACCCGGGCGAAGTTCGAGTCGCTCACGGCCGACCTCATCGACCGCACCGTCGAGCCGACCGAGCAAGCACTGGGGGACGCGGGCCTCGACAAGAGCGACATCGACGAGGTGCTGCTCGTCGGGGGATCCACGCGGATGCCCCAGGTCCAGGAGAAGGTCGAGGAGCTCGTCGGCCAGGAGCCCCAGAAGAACGTCAACCCCGACGAGGCCGTCGCGCTGGGCGCCGCGCTCCAGGGTGGCGTGCTCGGCGACGAGGTCGACGACATCGTCCTGCTCGACGTCACGCCGCTGTCGCTGGGCGTCGAGGTCAAGGGCGGGCTCTTCGAGCGGCTCATCGAGAAGAACACGACCATCCCCACCGAGGAGTCGAAGATCTTCACGACCGCCGCGGACAACCAGACCTCCGTCCAGATCCGCGTCTTCCAGGGCGAGCGCGAGATCGCCGCGGAGAACGAGCTGCTCGGCGAGTTCCAGCTCACCGGCATCCCGCCTGCACCCGCTGGCACGCCCCAGATCGAGGTCACCTTCGCCATCGACGAGAACGGCATCGTCAACGTCTCCGCGGAGGACAAGGGCTCGGGCAACACCGAGGAGATCACCATCGAGGGCGGCACCGGCCTCTCCGACGACGAGATCGAGGAGATGAAGCAGGAGGCCGAGGCCCACGCAGAGGAGGACCAGCGTCGCCGCGAGCGCATCGAGGCCCGCAACGACGCCGAGGCCTCGATCCAGCGCGCCGAGAGCCTCCTCGAGGAGAACGAGGAGGACATCGACGAGGGGCTCCAGAGCGACATCGAGGCCGCCGTCGAGGACGTGGAGGCCGTGATCGAGGACGAGGACGCCGAGGTCGAGGAGATCCGCTCGGCGACCGAGGACCTCTCGGACGTCCTCCAGGAGATCGGGAAGCAGATGTACCAGGAGGCCGCGGCGGCCGAGGGTGCCGGCGGAGCGGGCCCGGCCGGCGGCGCAGGTCCGGCGGGCGGTGCGGGGCCTGCCGGTGCAGCCGCAGGCCCGGCCGGCGGCGCCCCCGGCGCCGAGGGCGAGGAGTACGTCGACGCCGACGTCGAGGACGCCGAACCCGCCGAGGACGCGGACGCCGAGGAGGGCGAGGCCGAGGACGACGACGCCGAGGAAGTCGATCCGGACGAGGCCGACTGAACGCGACTGCCGCGCCCGGCGATCCTTCACTGCGACGCCGATTGCAGCCTGCGAGAGTCGTGTGAACCGCGGTTCCGCTCGTCGCCACCCGGTACAAGGGCGATTCGAATCCCGGGGGAGCCGGGTGTCGCACTGTCAGCCGTCGCTGGCGGCCACGGTGCTCTCACTCCAACCGACGAGCCAACTGCAACTGAGACGCCACTCCCAGGGTCATCCCACTGCTCGCGCCTGGCTGGATCCGTCGCGTCGCGATTGCCGAGGTGGGCCGCCGCTCAGGGCGACCAGATCACGGTGAGGACCTCGTCGGCGCGCTCGATCGTCTCGTAGCGATACCCACGGTCGGCCAGCTTTGGGTAGAGGTGCTGGGGCGCCCGGTCGTTGCGCTGGACGAGCACGGTGTCGCCGTCCAGATCCGCGAGTAGTTCCAGCGACGTCGTCAGGGGCTCGGGCGGAGGAAGGTCCCGGGCGTCCAGCGTCTCGGTCGGTCGGTCCGTCGGGCCCCCGGCCTCCGCGATGACCGCCTCGGCGTCGACCATGCCCACACTACCGTGTGGGGACGCCAAGCGGTTGTCCCGAAGATATTCTCCGCGGCCGCCAGCCGGCGGCTTCGAACATATCCGGCACGAGCGATAGGAGGCCGCGCGACGTAGCCGCGACAGGCCAATGGCCGGCTTCCCATCACCCTTCGGCGGGGACGACTCGCCCTTCGACGCCTACGACGAGTTCGTCCCGGAGCACCTCCCCAACGCCGACGCCTTCCTCGCGGACCACGACCTCCTCGTCGGCGACGAGCACGTCGCCTTCCACCGACTCACCCGGTGGCTCTTCGAGGAGCGGACCGTCTACGACATGACGTTCAACTACAACCTCGCGCGCCTGAACCTCGACACGCGCCACCCCGGAGCCGGCTACCGGTACGCCCGCGAGGACGACGATCACTCCGTCCTGCGGGCGGAGTTCACGCCGACGACGCCCTTTTGCCCCCAGACGCACACCCTCACGATCGGCTCCTTCCGTGCCTGGAACGGCCTGCGCGATCGCCACGAGTACGACGTGATCCGGGTCCGTGCGGCGCCGATGCACCACCAGAGCGACGCGATCAACGCACAGCTCGTCGCGATCGAGGAGGCGTTCGCTGAGACCGGCGACCCGACCGTCGAGCCCGAGGACGTGCCCGACGTCGGCTCGAACCCGATGGAGCGCACGATGAGGGCCGAGTCCAACAGCCGCGGGAGCCAGAACGCGCCGTTCTGAGCCGCCGAGACTCACCGACCGACTGCCAGTCGACCCACCGCCGGAGCCCGGAGAGGCGAACGTGTTCGTCCGAACACGTATTTAGGTGGCCCTAAAATATGCGGGTAGCCCCGGCCCCGGCGCAGCCGCGGGGCCACCACCCAACGATGCCATACGCCGAACTCACCATCACCCTCCCCGAGGCAGTCTGGATCGGCGAGCTCTCGCGAGCACACCCGCGGACGCGGTTTCGCGTGCTCGCCGCGACGGCCGACGACGACAGCGGCGTCGTCCGGCTCGAAGTGCTCGGCGAGGACGTCCACGAGGTCGTCGAGGCGATGGGCGAGTACGAGCCCGTGACGACGCTGACCCTCCTGGAATCCGGGCGGGAGCGGTGTCTCGTCCAGTTCGAGTCGACGGTCGCCCTCCTGCTCACCGCGCTCCAGCGCTCGGGCGTGCCGATCGAGACGCCCTTTACCGTCCGGGATGGCTCGCTCACCCTCGAGACCACGACCCCCCGCGAGCGTCTCTCCGCGCTGGGCGAGACCCTCGAGAAACTCGGCGTCGACTTCACGCTCGAACGGGTGACCGAGGAGCCCGACCCGAACGATCCGCTGCTCACCGACCGCCAGCGACGGCTCCTCGAGACCGCTCGGGAGCGTGGCTACTACGACACGCCGCGCCGGATCACGCTGACCCAGCTCGCCGAGGAGGAAGGGCTCGCCGCCTCGACGTGTAGCGAGGTCCTCCACCGCGCAGAGGAGCGGATCGTCAAGGACCACCTTCGCGAGGACAGCGAGCCCCTCGACGCACGCCAGCCCGTGGGCGCGGACTGAAGATGGACGGACTGGTCGCCGGCAGTGGTGAATATTTTCGGGCACAGGGTGAGGGACACCGGGGGCCAAGCCGATAGCATGGGCGCCATCCCCGGCGGCGTCGACACGTCCCAGCAGCCGCCGATGACGGTTCCCCTCCGGCACTTCGTCGTCGGACTTGGCTTCCTGCTCGCCGGCACGCTCCTCGGAATGGGCCACGCCGCGGACGCGGTCGACGGAATGGCGGGGCTGGCACACGTCCACCTCCTGCTCGTCGGGTGGATCTGCGTGACGATCATGGGCGCGATGACGCAGTTCGTCCCCGTCTGGTCGGGGACGCAACTGCACTCCCGGCGGCTCGCGAACCTCCAGCTCCTGCTCGTCGTCGGTGGCCTGCTGGCGTTCGTGGCGGGGCTGCTCACCGTCGAGCTGTCGTGGCTCGCGGGCGCCGGCGTCGCGATGCTCGCGGGCTTCTGGACGTTCGTCTACAACGTCGGCCGGACGCTGGCGACCGTCGACGGCCTCGACGTCACCGAACGGCACTTCGCGATCGCGCTTGGCTTCTTCGTCCTGTTGACGCTGCTCGGCGTGCTGCTCGCGGTCGACTTCACGCAGCCACTCCTGGCCGAGGTGTCGGTCACGCGCATCGGCGTCGTCGACGCCCACGCCACCGTCGCGGTCTTCGGGGCCGTGCTCACGACGATCTACGGCGCGCTCTACCAGCTCGGCACGATGTTCACCCAGACGGAACTCCACGGCGTCGACCACCGGCTCCGCGCGCTGGAGGAAGTCGGCCACCCGCTGGGCGTCCTGTTGCTGGCGGGCGGCCGGCTGTTCGAGGTCGTTCCGATCGCCCGGATTGGCGGCCTCCTGCTCGTTATCGCGGCGCTCGCGTTCGGTGCCGTCCTCCTGCGGAAGCTCGCCGAAATGCAGGTCCCCCGGACCCCCATGCACACCCGGTACGCCGTCGTCGCGGTGGCGCTGCCCGCCTGGGCGCTGCTGGCCGCACCGGCGTGGGTGGCCGAGCCGACCGCCGTCGCACATCGCTTTGGCGGCCCCGGCAGCTCGCACCTGCTCTTCGTAGGCGTGGTCGGCTTCGTCGTGCTGGGGACCCTCTATCACGTCGTCCCGTTCGTGGTCTGGGTCCACCGGTACAGCGACGACCTCGGCTTCGAGCCGGTGCCGATGATCGACGACCTCTACGACGACCGGATCGCGGCCGCGGACGCCACGCTGCTCGTGGCCGGGACTACCCTGCTCGTCGCCTGGGAGTACCTGGAGGCCCCACAGCTCCTCGTGTCGGTCGGCGGCGGCCTCGTGGCGCTCGGGGTCCTGGCCTTCCTCGCGAACGTCCTGCTCGTCCTCGTCCGGCACAGCCCGCAGCCACTGGATCGAATCGTGCTCGGATCACTCAGCCCCCGGCGAACCCCCCAGACACTCGAGGAACAGCCCGCGGAACCGTGAGACTGGAAGCAGGGCAGAGTGTATCCCTGTGGCGACCGACTACCATCCCACGACCGCTCCCCACGGCAGGGATCCGTCACGCCGCCCCACCCCCTGCGGGGGCGACCGACTACCATCCCACGACCGCTTCCCACAGATGCAATCCGTAACGCTCTCCCGGACGATCGACGCACCGCCCGAGGCGGTCGACGACGCGATGGCCGACCTGAAACCGTTCATGCTCGCCGCCGGCTTCGACGAGGTGGCGGTCGACGACGAGGACCGGTTCCGCATCGCGATGGCCTTCAGCTTCGCCCGGATCGAGCTGGTTCTGGACCTGCTCGAGGACGACGACGCGGCCCTCGCATACGAGCAGCACGAGGGAATCTTCGAGGAGATGGTGACGGCCTACGAACTCGAGGAGACCGCCGAGGGAACCGACGCAACGGCCAGGACCGAGTTCGCACTCGACGTCGCGGTCGTCGGGGGCGTCCTCGACGCGACCGTGATCAAACGCCAGCGCCGCCGAGAACTCGACGCGCAACTCGAGTGGCTCGCCGCGGAGTGTGAAACCGGCGAGTCGTAGCGACCCGCGGCGGCAGGCGGCCGACCGTTGGATACTTGCTGGCCGGCCCGAACACCACCGACAATGCCACCCACCGTCGGAGCCGTCGTCGAAGCGTCGCTCGAGCGGTCACAGACCGTCGGGAGCCAGCTCTACCAGTATCGTCGCGAGGCGGACGTCCTCGAGACGCTGTGGCTCGTCGGTGGGTTCGCCGCCCTGACCGGGCTCGCGGCCCAGATCCGGATCCCGCTGTGGTTCACGCCCGTCCCGATCACGCTCCAGACCTTCGCCTTCCTCCTCGCCGGCCTCGTCCTCGGCGCCCGCTACGGTGGGCTGAGCCAGGGCATCTACGTCGGCGGCGGCGCGCTGGGCGTCCCCTGGTTCCAGGCGATGGGCGCCGGCGTGGGCCACCTGGCGGGCCCGACGGGTGGCTACCTCCTCGGCATGTTCCTCTCGACGCTGGTGGTCGGCTACGTCGTCGACGAGTTCCACGTCCGCGACCGGCTCCCGATGCTGCTGGCCGTCCTCGGCGTCGCGAACGCCGTCGTCTACGTCGTGGGCCTCCCGTGGCTGTTCATCTGGTCGACGGCGATCACTGGCGGTGCGATCGGGCTCTGGGAACTGCTCACGATCGGCCTCTTCCCGTTCGTCGCCGGCGACGTGGTGAAGCTGATCGGCGCAGCCGCGGTGGGGCGGCTCTTCGCGCCGCCAGCCGGCTGTTACGACGACGCCACGGAAGCGGGGCGCTCATTCGCCGACAGCTGAGGCGGTCGGATCGGCTCTCTGGTGGGTCCGATCGGCTCTCGGGGCCGGTGGATCTGCTCCCGTGCGGGTCGGATCGTCGCCCGGGCCCGGTGGATGGGCTCAGGGAGGCGGCGGATCAGCTCCCGTGTGGGTCGGGTCGGCTGCAGGATCCACTCGTTCGCTCGACCTACTGAGGAGTGCTCCTGGGCGGACGCCGGAGGACCCTCACGCCGCGGCGACGGCCTCGAGCAGTTCGTCGTAGTCGGGTTCGTTCGTCGGGTCCTCGGCCTCCCAGGCGTAGGTGACGACGCCGTCCGCGTCGATGACGTAGACGGCGCGGTTCGCGATGCCGTGGAGGCCGAGCTCCGCGATGTCGATCTCGAGGTCGTACGCGGCGATGGCATCCCGTGCCATGTCGCTCACGAGGTCGAACTCGATCCCGTGTTCCGCACGGAAGGCGCCCTGGGAGAACGGCGAGTCGGCGCTGATCCCGTAGACGGTCGCCCCGGCCGCGGCGAACTCGGCGGCGTGCTCCTGGAGGGCCACCATCTCGTTGGTACACGGCGGCGTGAACGCGCCGGGGAAGAACGCGAGGACGACCGGTCCGTCGCCGAGGGATTCGGCGAGGTCGAATGGCTCGTGGTCGCTCGTTCCGATCGTCGCGGTGAACGTCGGGGCCTGGTCTCCGGGTGCTGGCATACGACGCCGCTTCGGGCCGCCCCCGTGAAACGAGTTCCCCGTACATCTACGGGTCCCCGGTGAGAGACGGCCGCGTGGCGACGGGCGAGGAACCGGGGCAGCTCCCCACCCGGTCACGGTCGGCGGCCCCAGCCGGTCGACGGATCGATGCCGGGCTTTTCAAGTAGCTCAACGGACTATCGATGTCCAACTGATGAGTGAGGACTTCTACGACATCCTCGGGGTCAGCCGGGACGCCGACGAGGAGGAGATCCAGCAGGCCTACCGGAAGAAGGCCGCGGAGTTCCACCCGGACGTCTCCGACGACCCCGACGCCGAGGAGAAGTTCAAGCGGGCCAAGAAGGCCAAGGAGGTCCTCACCGACGAGGAGAAGCGCCAGGCCTACGACCAGCTGGGCCACGAGCGCTTTCAGGAGGCCGAGAAGCGCGGCGGCTTCGATCAGGGCCCGGGCGGCGTCGGCGGTCAGGGACCCTTCGGCGGGGCCGCGGGCGGCCAGGGACCATTCGGCGGCGCAGCGGGCGGCCAGGGCTTTGGCAGCGTCGAGGACATCTTCGAGCAGTTCTTCGGCGGCGGAGCGGGCGGCCGCGGCGGTCGGCGGCAGGGCGCGGACCTGCGGACGGACATCGAGATCGACCTCTCGGAGGCCTACGCAGGCGCCGAGAAGCAACTGACCGTCGAACGGCCGACCCACTGTGACACCTGCGGCGGCGAGGGCCACCCGCCGGAGGCCGACGCCCGCACCTGTCCGGAGTGCGACGGCCGCGGGCAGGTCCGACAGGTCCAGCAAACGCCCTTCGGCCGCGTCCAGCAGACCGGGACGTGTCCGCGGTGTGAGGGCGCCGGCGAGATCTACGAGGAGACCTGCCCGACCTGTCGTGGCGACGGGATCGTCCGCGAGGAGACCACCCTGACCGTCGACGTCCCCGCCGGTATCGAGGACGGCCAGACGCTCCGGATGGACGGCGAGGGCGCCCCGGCGCCCGAGGGCGGCCCGAAGGGCGACCTCCTGATCGACGTCCAGATCGCCGACCACCCCGACTTCGAGCGCGAGGGCGAGGACCTCTTCTTCGAGGCGTCGGTGTCCTTCCCCCAGGTCGTCTTCGGCGACACGATCACGGTCCCCACAGTCGAGGGCGAGGCCGAACTCGAGGTCCCCGCGGGTACCCAGAGCGGCGAGGAGTTCACGATCCGGAACGAGGGGATGCCGCGGCTCCGCCGCCGCGGCAGCGGCGACCTCCACGTCACCGTCCAGGTCGAAACGCCCGCGGCCCTCGACGACGAGGAGAAGGAGGCACTCAAGGAGTACGCCGAGGCCAGAGGCGAGGAGATCGAACTCGACGAGGGCTTTCTGAAGCGGATCGCCTCCTCCTTCTAAAGGACCTTTTTCGCGGTCGGGTGCCGGCGAGCGGACCCGCGAGTCCGCTCGCCGGAACCGCTCCCGCGAAAAATCTCCACCGCGGGACGCCGAGCGTCCCGCGAGCCCTGTCTCGGTCGCTTCGCTCCCTCGACAGGGCACCAAAACGGCCGAGCGGCTGGCGCTCGCTGCCGTCCTGCCGAGCGCAGCGAGGCAGGGCTCGTCAGCCGAACGGAGTGAGTCTGACGGTGCGTCGCGCCAGCCGCTCGGTGAACCGCGGCCTCCGGCCGCGGAGAGGTACCGCAGCCACAGCACCGCCCTCCAGACAATAGCCGCAGCGCAGCCGCTACGCGGACCGCTACAGCGTAGCTACAGGACCGCGACAGCACCGCGAAAGCACTTGCCAGACTCGCACAGCCAACCGTTTCCCGCTCCCCTGACCAGAAGTCAGTCAGTCCTGCAAGGCCCCCTGCACTCGGTTCGCCACGGACCGCGCCTGCTCGGCGAGCTCCTCCGATAGGTGACCGGCCTCGACGGCCTCGGCCAGCTCGTCCTCGTCGACGATTGCGACGTCACCCTCCGGCGGATCGATCACGTCGACGTGGAGGTCGACGTACCGCGCGGCGTCGGGGAAGAGCTCGACCGGCGTGCAGACGTTGACGTAGGTCCCCTTCGCGGTGCCGTCCTCGCCGCGGTAGATCGTCGGGTACCACCAGCGGCCCTCCTTCAGTTTCGTGATCGCGACGTCGCCGGGCTCGCGGGGCGTGCCGAGGCCGTCGTACTCCCCCTCGCTGGAGATCTCGCGGCGGACGGTGATCGCGCCCTCGGGATCGTACTCGGTAACGTCGCCGCGGCCGAGCGCGAAGAGGCGACCGTCGGGCTTCCCGTGGTGGAGCGCGACCCGATCGCCGGGCTGGGGGCCGAACTGGCCCGCGACGGCGTCGAAGGGAAACGCGTCATCCGCGGGGGTCGCGAGGGCGGCGCCGTCGGCGGCCAGCGCTTCCGCGAGGTCGACGCCCGCGCTGGCGGCCTCGGCGGCGGCCTTGATCCGGTGGTGGCCGGGAATCGTCGTCGTGACGGCGCGCCGGTCCTCGTCGAGCGCGCGCCGGCTCTCGCGGCCGAACCAGAGCCAGGTGGTCGCCGACGGGCTGGCGATCGGCCGTGGGGCCCGCTCCCCCGCAGGCGGTGCCTCCAGTAGGGCGTCCTCGAGGACGTCGACTCGATCGATGGCCACCTCGAGTGCCTCCCCGCGGGTCTGGAGGTCCGTTTCGGCGGCCGCGCGGTGCCACTCGAGCCCCCAGCCCTCGGGCACCTCGGCGTCCAGCAGCTCGGTCGTTCGGGCCAGCGCCGTCGCGTCCTCGCCCCGGCCGGCTGCGCTGACCCCGCTCTCGCCGCGGAGCAGCGCGAGGAGGCCGGCTGGATCCGCCACTCGCACGTCGGTCCCCAGCCGGGGATCCCGATCCGACCACGGTGGCTCGGGCGATCGGACCTGGACACGGAGCCGATCGCCGACGTCGACGTAGCCCTCGGCCGCGTCGAATGGGAGGTAGCCGGTGGCGCCTGCGGGGAGGTCGACGACTGCCCCGCCGCCGCGGGTATCCGTGACCTCGCCCGTGGCCACCGAGCCCAGTGGCGCCGCGTCGGGCCAGGAGAGAGTGTCCACACCGACGTCCTCGATCGCCTCGACGATGGGCGCAACCGCTTCCGGGGCCCCGGAGACGCCGATCCCCTGTCGATCACGAGTCGTCTCGATCGCGACATCGGCCGGCCCGGCGTCGAAGCTCGCGTCGAACCGGCGCTCGATCGGTGCCGAGGCGGCCACGACGTCGTGGTCGGCGGCGAGCACCCGCTCGGTGAGCGCCGTCGTGTAGATGCCCCGGATCGTGACCGCCGTCATCGGTGGTGGCCCCCGGGACCGAGTCGCGCCGGCGGTCGCGGCGTCATTCGAGGCGCTCGCGCTCGGGCGCGAACCGGACGCGGTCGTGGACGGTCGGTCCGAGCGTCAACTCGACGAGGTCCTGGTCGAGAACCCGACCGTCCTCGACGTAGACGCCCCAGCCCGAAAAGCGCAGCCAGCCCCGCAGGTCGTCGGCGTGGGTGTAGACGTCGAGGTGGTCGACCTCGTGACGGGGGAACGCTTCGTCGGTGTGGGCCTGTTGCATGTCCGAGTACACGGTGTCGTACTCGGCGAAGAACTCCTCGAGGACGACGGAGTCGGCTTCGACGAACGCGGCGACGTTCTCGGCGGCCGTCTCCAGGTCCTCGTCGTCGAGGCCGACGTCCCGGAGCGCCCGCTGGGTTCGCTGGTCGAAGTGCATGGGAGTGGGTATCGGCCGGTCGGCAAAGAACGTACTGTCGTCGGGTCCAGGACCGCCGTCCGACTCGTGGTCGCGTCAGGTCGGGCGGCCACGATCACCGGCGGTCGCCGCTTCTGGCGCTGCTCCGGCAGGAAGCTTGAACGGCCCCGGCCCCGACCGTCCCGGCATGGGCCGAGGGGACCCCGTCGATCGCGCCTCGGGCGGGGAGTCCATCTACGAGGTGACTGACTGGGAGCCACGGAGTCGACTGGACCGGATTGCCCTCCAGATCCACGCCACAGTCCGCCGCGGGACGAAGTGGCTGGTCGTGATCAGTGCGATCGCGGTGACGGCCGCGATCGTCGGCATCTCCGGGCTCGACCTCGTCCTCGAACCGGCGGTGGCCACACTCGTCGCGCTCTCGGTGCTCCCGGCAGTGGCGATCGCAGCCTACGTCCGGTACGCCGACGTCACGACGCCCGAGCCGCCGGGCATCATCCTCATCACGTTCCTCCTCGCGACGGTCACGGCGGGCTTCGCGGCGCTGGTCAATACGGCGGCGTTCGTCTCCATGGGCGGTCTGGTGGACGTCGTGGGCGAACAAATCGCACTCGCGCTGGTCTTTTTCGTCGTGGTCGGGCCGGTCGAGGAGTCGGTGAAACTCCTCGCCGTCCGACTCTACGCCTATCCCGACCCACGCTTCGACGCGGTGATCGACGGCGCGATCTACGGCGCGGTCGCCGGCCTGGGCTTCGCCACGATCGAGAACGCCCTCTACATCACCACCGCCGTGGAGGCAGGCGGCGGCCTCGGCTCCACGTCCGAGGCGATCGTCGGCGGCGTGACCGCGACGAGGGCGATCGCCGGGCCGGGGCACGTGCTGTACTCCGCGATCGCGGGGTACTACCTCGGGCTCGCGAAGTTCGACCGCGAGCGAGCCGGCCCGATCGTCGTGAAGGGGCTGTTGCTGGCGACGCTGTTCCACGCGACGTACAACGTGACCGTCGGCGCCGGTGCCGCCGTCGTGGCGGACGTGCTGTCGCTGTCCTCGCTCGCGGGACTGCTCGTCTACGTCGTCGCCTACCAGTCGCTGGTGGGCGCCGTGCTCTACCGGAAACTCGCCCGCTACCGTCGGGCGTACGCCGAACACGGTGCCGGGGACCTGCCCCCGGCGGCGGAGCCGGAACTCGCGGAGTTCGATCCCTGAACGGAGCGGTCACCGCCGGGGCTACCAGGCGTCACTCCAGCATCGACTCGACGTACTTCGCGATGACGTCGTACTCGACGTTGACCGGATCGCCGGGCTCCTTCTCGGAGAGGGTCGTCTCCTCGTAGGTCTCGGGGATGATGGCGACGTCGAAGGTGCCCGCCGCCTCGTCGATGGCGGCGACGGTGAGGCTGATCCCGTCCAGCGAGATCGACCCCTTGTGGACGACGTAGCGATCGTCGGGGGGCAGGTCGAAGGTGTAGCGCCAGTCCTCGCCCACCGACTCGACGGTCCGGACCGGGACCGTCTCGTCGACGTGGCCCTGGACGACGTGGCCGTCGAAACGGCCGTCGGCGGGCATCGCTCGCTCGAGGTTGACGCCGTCGCCGACGGCCAGCCCACCAAGGGAGGTGACGTCGCGGGTCTCCTCGGCGAGGAACGTCTCGAACCAGCTATCGGCGCCGTCCTCCACGGTGAGACAGCAGCCGCTGACGCTGACGCTCGCGCCGGTGTCTGGGACGGGAATTCCGTTCGTGGCGATCCGGAGCCGCAGGCCGTCGTCGGTCTCCGTCCGCTCGGTGACCTCGCCGACGCCCTCGACGATGCCGGTGAACATCAGTCGGCCTGGAGTGGCTGCTTGGCCTCCTCCAATAGCTCGTCGACCTCCCGGTCGGAGGGGCTGTTGGTCAACAGGACGTCGATCGGGAGCGTCGGCGCGCCGCCGACGAGGTCCTCCATGATGACCAGACGCTGGCGGGCGCGGGACATCCCGACGTAGAAGACCCGGCGCTCGTTGTCGGTCAGCGTCGGGACGGGCGAGGTCGTCTTCGTGAACTCCTCGACGCCCTCGACGTCGGTCGGGTCCTCGACCGTGGCCGCCATCTGCTCGACGACCTTCTCCGTGAGGTCGGTCGCGACGAAGACGTGGTCGGCCTCGCGACCCTTCGCGGAGTGGATGGTACCGACGCGGACGCGGTCCCGGGCCACCTCGCGGTACTGCCCCGCGAAGTACGCCTTCATGCTCTCGGTCTGGAAGCTCGTGATCTTCCGGGACATGTCTGCCGCCGAGGCGGGGCCGGGCATGAAGGGGACGTGGTCGGTGACGAACTCGGGCTCGACCTCGATCTCGGCGAGGTCGTCCGTCTCGGATTCCTCCTCGCGCTCGTCGATGGCGTCGAAGAGGTCGTCGCGCTCGTTGGTCCCGAAGGCGGACTCGGCGAGCATGTCCGCCAGGCGCCGGGCCTGCAGGGCGGTCAGTGGCTCGCCCTCGTCGATGGCCTCGACGCCGTCGACGAACGCCGAAAGGCGGTCGGTCCACATCCGCTGGTCGGTCATCACGCCGAAGGGGATCCCCTCGCCGATGAACTCGTCGATGAATCGGAACATCTGGTAGCGCGCCCGGAACAGTAGCATGATGGACTCCTCGTCCTCGTCGCGCTGGACCGTCCGGCGGACCTCCCGAACGAGGTCGAGCATCGACCAGTTGTCCTCGCCCCGAACCTCGCCGCCCTCGATGCGGGGTTCGAGGTCCTTCTCCTGGCGCTTCTCGATGTGGCTGATCTCCCGGTTGACGGCGTGCAGGACTTCCGAGGGCAGGCGGTAGGAGTTCGGCAGGACGACGTCCTCGTCGACGACCTCGTCCAGGAGGAGGTTGGGGTCGGCGCCCTGCCAGGAGTAGACGACCTGGTCGTCGTCGCCGGCGATGAGCACGCGCTCGACGTGGGGCTTCCACTCCTCGTAGACGTCGTACTGCAGCGTCGTGATGTCCTGGAACTCGTCGATGACGAGGTAGTCGACGCGGGGGACGAGCGAGCGCTGCTTCACCCGCTCGAGCATGTCGGCGAAGCCGGTCAGGTCGTGCTCGCCCTTGTAGGCCCGCCAGGCGCGGATCGCCTCGGGGATGTCCGTGCGGTCGTCGTCGGCCGGCCAGGTGGGCGTGTACTTGTTGCCCTCCTGGGCGTTCGGGTCGACGTCCGGGGGAAGCCGGACCTCCTCGACGTTCCACTGGAAGGGGACGTCGTACCAGTCGGCGACGTCGCGACGAGTGCGCTGGAGCCACTGGCTCGTCGCGATGATCTTGTTTCCGATCGTCGTCGAGCGGGCGGTCCGGCGGCCGGCACCGCTGTGCTCGTCCTCGAACTCCAGCCCGAACTCCTCACAGAACTCCTCCTTGTCGTCCTCGCCGACCACGTCGCCCCGGGAGAGGTTCAACAGCTCGTAGGCCTTGGCGTGCATCGTGCAGACGTTGCCCTGCAGTGACCGTGGCGAGACGTCCAGACGCTCGGCGAGGCGCTCGCGGATCTCGGCGGCCGCGGCACGGGTGTAGGAGACGACGAGCACGTCGTTCACGTCCACGTCGTCCTCGAGGATCTCCTCGACACGGTCGAGGAGCGCCGTCGTCTTCCCGCTCCCCGGGCCCCCGAAGAGGCGGACGACGTCCGTCTCGGTCTGGCTCATTGGACAGTCGAACGGGCGGGAGGAGTATAAGCCCGGGGGTTTCCGGATTCGGGGAAGAGGGCCCGTGATACCCCGGGAATTGGGCCTTCCGGGTTGCGCTCCCGAGGTGGCGATCGGAGCGGTCCTGCGGCGCCGAACCGGGGACAGATAGCTGGACCCGCTGGACAGACGCATCAGGCAGAAAAGACGCTCGAAACGCTGGAGCCGGCCGGACAGCCAGCGATCGCGCGGTCAGTTGTTCCGGGGGGAGCGGGCCTCCCGCACGTCGCTGCCGTCCCGGATCTTGTCCTCGCACTCCGGACAGACGCGGGGCTCGTCGACGCCCCGAGGCGTGAACACGCGGGCGTACGCCTCGGTGACGAACGAACCACAGTTCTGACATTCCGGCATCGTGATTTCCCATGATTTGCAAGGAAATAACGTACTATAACTCTACCGGAATGGTTTATTTTGTTGATATGCTTGGCGCAGGCGGCCGCGGTGCAGTCGGGACAATCGCCGACGGCGATCGGGTGACTGACGCTGCGACCGATGCCATCGTGGAGGGAGATTCCCGGAGCGACGAATGTCTCGGCAGACGCGGAGATTGCGTCAAGCGGAATTGCCGGGATAGAAGTGGAAGCGCGCTCCGTATGGGAGTTGCACCGAGCCATGTGTCGGCACAGCTTTTTGCATGATTCGGAGGCCAGACGTCGTGCCCGATGGGATCGTACGAGGTATCGCCACCACCGACGTCACTCGCGAAGTCGGTACAGCTTCGCCTCGGTTTCAGTACCGACCGTGGAACAGTGTCTGCCTTCTTCGTACAGCTCGAGTACTGGCTCGACGGTGAATGGCGGGCAGTCGTCCGGTACGACCACGACAGCGAGGCTCCGGGCGGGCACGACGTCACGAGGGACGGGTTGCATCGAGACGTGTACCGCGGCGGCCGGAAAATCCGCGTGGAGTCAGTCACCGGGCCCATTCCGGCCAACGAGGCCTTTGAATACGCCGAAGCAGACTTAACTGAGAATGTCGATATGTATATACGGAGATTCAAACGATGGCACGACGTGAACGAGTAGCGGACCCCATTACAGAGGAGGAGTACGAGCGGATGCCCGAGCGCATCGAGGCCGCGTTCGATCGCGTCCGTCACCTGCTCCCGGACTCCGAGAGCAGCGAGGAGTAGGACCGATATCTGTCGGCGCTTTCTACGCGTTCGTCTTCCACACGGCCACCGTTCGAGGCCCGAATATGGAAGGGTTCGGTCTGCTACGACGACTCAGTACGTCGCCCATTCCACCACACGCACGTCGTCGATTCCTTCGAAGTGGTCGACGTTCGCCGTAAGGACCGGCAGTTGCTCCACCGCGGCACTCGCCGCCACGTACACGTCGTGCAAGTCGTGCAACGGTTCGCCACGGGCGCGTAGCTCCGCGGTGATGTCTGCAGCTGTTGTCGCAACGGATCGCCCTACGTCGACGATTTCGAATCGGCTCAGGAGTCGGTCGAGTTCCTGGTGAGCGCCAGCGCGTTCGTCCGTATCGTCGTACTGCTTGTTGACGCCGAGCCGCAATTCGGTCACCGTCACAGCAGCGATCGCGTGACGTCCTTCGTCGTCCAACCGCCGAACCCGATCAGGCACCGACCCGTCACCTCGGTCGATGTCTACGAGGACGGACGTATCACAGAGTTTCATCGTCGACTCTGGAGAGCGTCCCCTCGCTCATGCGTTCGACCTCCTCCCGAACGTCCTCCTGCACCTCCCGATCGAGAACGCCGGCTCCGACGACGTCATCGAGCTTCCCACCCGACTCGAGGTGGTCCGCGATCACTTCACTGAAACTTCGATCGCCCTTCTCGCGTTTGAGTGCACGGTACACGTCGTCCGAGACGGCGATGTTTCGGCTCATACATACCATATGAGTACTCATACGCAAAAATGGTTCGGGCAGCCTGGAGACACCAGACCGAAATGGTTGCGCCGGCCGCTCGGGTAGCGGTGGCGCGCGCGAGTGACGAGGGCGACCGCAGGGAGCCCTCGGAAAGCCGAGCGGGAGCGAACGCAGTGAGCGACACGCGAGGAACGCGCGCGAGGGGCGAGGAGCACAGCGAGCGCAGCGAGCGAGCACCGCAGTCGGTTGGGGAGGGACGAGGAGTGTTTAGGTGGACTGAGCGATCCCGAAGGGATCGCGAGGGTCGGAAGACGAGCGAAGCGAGTCTTCCGGGACTGAGCGGGATCGAAGATCCCGCGAGGCACGGAGGATCGCCGATCCTCCGATAGTGAGCGAGACCGGAGGTCTCGCGATCTGTGGAAGCGCCGTGCGCTTCCAGCACTTCGGAAGGGGCCGGTCGCTCGCGCGGCACCGCGCGAGCGATCGGGGGCTTCCGTGGCGGTAGGGGCTCGCGATAACGCGCCAGACACCCCGAAGCAGTCACTTCTGGATCACGGAACGTGAGCAGGTTTACATACGAGGCTGGCCAATTGCGCTATGCAATGGCCTCTTCGACGGCCCCGGAATCCGACGATGACCTGGCGACTGCGATCGGTCAGTACGTTCTGGGGGAGATCTCGCTCGGCAAGGCCGCAGAGAACGCGGGGCTCTCACGGTGGGAGTTCGAGGAGGTACTCGAGGACGCAGGGTTCACGAAGCTCTACGGCCCACGCAACCGCGAGGAGCTCGCGGAGGAGATCGAATCGGCCCGATCGCTGTAAGTACTACCCGAAAACGTCCAATCCAGACCGAACAATCCCGGAGAGCAGACTGTACCGTTCGGTTCGGCACCGGCGGCGAAACGATTTTCTGTAGTACGCTCGTAGTACGCCCATGGCCCAGTCGGATGCGGCATCAGACGAGAACGATGCCAACATCACGCTTCGTCTCTCCGAGGATTTCCTTGCGGAGATCGACGAGACCTGGCAGGGGCGAGGCTACGCGTCCCGCTCGGAGTTCATGCGAGAAGCACTTCGAGACGCGGTTCACGGCACGCGCCTTTCGAAACGGGCGCTGGCGGATGTACTGACCAGCGAGCAGCAGTTCGACGACGGAGACACGGTGAGCGCCGAGGAAGCCCGCGAACGGTTCGGCACGGATGAGTGACGGCTGGACCTGGATACTCTCGGAGCGAGCCGCGGAGGGGTTAGCCACCCTCGACGAGGAGACCCAACAGCGAGTGCTCGACAAACTCGACGCTGTATCCAACGACGAGTTCCGCGAACCACCGGACTTCGCGAAACCGCTATCTGGTGCGAAACCCTGGCAGTCGCTCCGGATCGGTGACTACCGAGCGATCGTCCGTTTCGATTCACAGAGGAAGGAGATGAAGGTCGGCGCAATTGGTCATCGATCGACGATCTACGACGAACTGCCGTGAGCGGCCGGATCGCGGCGGCGCGCGCGCGAGTGACGAGGGCGACCGCAGGGAGCCCTCGGAAAGCCGAGCGGGAGCGAACGCAGTGAGCGACACGCGAGGAACGCGCGCGAGGGGCGAGGAGCGCAGCCGAGCGACGCGAGGCGAGCACCGTCCTCGTGAGCGAGCGGAGCGAGCGAACGAGGGCTCGGAAGTCGCAGCCCGCGGAGCGAAGCGAGCAGGAACGTGTTCCGGTGGAGTCGGTTGGGGAGGACGAGGCCCGTTTGGGTGGACTGAGCGATCCCGAAGGGATCGCGAGGGTCGGAAGACGAGCGAAGCGAGTCTTCCGGGACTGAGCGGGATCGAAGATCCCGCGAGGCACGGAGGATCTCCGATCCTCCGATAGTGAGCGAGACCGGAGGTCTCGCGATCTGTGGAAGCGCCGTGCGCTTCCAGCACTTCGGAAGGGGCCGGTCGCTCGCGCGGTGCCGCGCGAGCGACCGGGGGCTTCCGTGGCGGTCTGCGGGTCTCCAGTAAAGCGTACCGAGATCCTAAACAGTCTTCCACCACCCTCAGACACCACCGAAAACGGACCCGTCAGCCTACTCGCCGGGCTGCCAGCCACACACCTGACAGCTCGTCGCCTCCACCTCGTGGATCCCGCCACACTCCGGACAGCGCTTCTTGTTGTACGACGACTCCCAGGTCTGGACCTCGTGGCCACGGGAACTCAGGAACTCGTCGAACAGCTCGTCGCCGGCACTGTCGGGTGCTGACGCCATACGTGGTATGCTAAGGCGTGACGGGGTGATAAACCTATCCGTCGAGGCAGGGGGTGCGGGGCGGCGTCGTCGTGCTCGTCAGCCCCGAACCGCGACAGCGCCGGCCACTGGCCTCCCGCCTACGTCCTGATGGTGTGGGTGGCGATGACGGTGCTCGAGTCGTCGTTCTCGACCCACACGAGGTCCACCTCCGTGCCGTCGCTGGCGTCGTAGGCGTCGCTGAAAAGGTGCTCGTTGGTGTCGAGGTAGCCGTCGCCGTCGGCGTCGGCGTGGACAGGCTGAGCCGGGTCGTGCCCCTCGGGGTGGAACTCCAGGATCTCCGTCGGTCGTTCGACGGTGTCGCCGCCGCCGTGGCCGAAGTCCGCGGTCACGCCCGAGCCGCTGGTGTTCGTCTCGGGCTCCCAGTTCACGGTCGGCTGGGCCGGTTTGGTACTGTTTGCGTTGAGTGCGTACACCCCGATGATCGCGGCGAGGATGACCGTGATCGCGACCATGAGGATGACGCCGATGACCGGAGAGACGGCGTCGTCGTCGGTGAGGAGATGTGCTACGTTCATCGTTGGAGTCGGTCGGGTGGGTTCACCAGTCGGTTCGTGCGAGGGTAGACGTGTATATAAATCAACTGCGTAGCTTCAGAAAGTGAAGAGCGGTGGCCGTCCTATCGAGTCGATCGAAGCTCCGCCTCAGGGCAGAACGGGAAAAGGAAGTTCCGATCAGTTGACGACGTGCGTCGTCATCTCCGTGCTGGAGTCGCCCTCGACCCAGAGGAGATCGATTTCGTCACCGGTATTGAACTCGAAATCCTCAGACTGGGATGCGTTGGGTGCTCCGAAACCACGAGGGGCAGGATCGGTACCTGACGTGTCATTCGCAATGATCATGTCATTCGTACCGATCACATCGTCCGAGCCAGCGAACACGAAGGGCGTATCCTGCGTACCCGCGGCGTCGGCGACCTCGATGTTGTCGTAAGAGGAAATGTCGTCACCGCCCCCGTGGGTAAAGTTCACGCCAACAGGGCTTCCACCCGCTTCCCAGGTTTCAGTGTCCCACTCCACGTTCGGCTGCGAACTCCCGCCACCACCGAAGCCCAGCACGAAGGCCCCGATGACCGCAGCGAGGATCACTGTGATCGCGACCATCAGGATGACCCCGATGACCGGCGATACTGCGTCGTCGTCCGTGAACAGCTTTCGTAGTTCCATGCTACGAGCAAAGCGATGCGCTTCCTATGTAATAAATCCGATGGCCACCCACGAAATCACCCGACACGACGGGTTCGATAATGTACACTCGGTTTACAGGAGGAGGGCGTGTTCAGCGCGTGAAAACGCGGGACGGCGGCGGGTCGGTGGGGGGTATCCCCGATCGGTCCGTGGTGAACGTTTATACGTAATCCGGTAACCGCATGACAGCGTAGCGTTTTCACGTTCTGAATACGCCCGAACCGGCGGTTTCGGGGGTGATAGCGGCATGTCCACCGATGAGAACGGGGGGCGGCGGGCGATCCGGACGGCGAACTATCTTTCAGCATGGATTCGGTGACACTATCTCCCCCGGTGCCGGCGGCCATTGGCGGTGGGTCGGGGGTCGCGCGCGCACCCTCGCCACTGGTCTGCACCGATCGGGAGACCCCGGACTCGGGGCCAGTGGTCGGCCGAGCGGGGGTTGCCGATCGTCGGATGCTCCAGCGACTAGAAGAGGATTCCGGTGAACGGCTGCCCTCACTCCCGCGCCGCCAGGTAGCCGCTGCGACACTCCGGACAGATGTCGCCCTCCCGCAACGACCCGTCGCGGCTCGGATCCCGGTAGCCACACGCGGGGCAGTGCAGCTCCGTGGCGTCCGTGCTGGCGCTGCCCGGCGGCGGGGCCGTCCCGACGCGGTCGAACTCCGTTTCGGTCGTCTGTTCCTGGCGAGGGACCTCGGGAGGAGCGTCGGACGATTCGGCCGATTCCGGCTCCGAGCCCGCCTCCTCGTGTGGTTCGGGCTCGGGAGCGTCGGCGTCGGCCGTGGGGTCCTCGGCCTCGCCCCGAGACGTCTCGGAGGCGTCAGCCGTCGGCTCCAGGATCTCCTCGGGCGGAAGCTCCTCCCGGGACTCGGCGGGGGGCTCGCTGGGCGAGCCGTCGGCCTCCGCGTCCGGGCCGGGATAGGGCGTCCGCTCGCCCTCTGCCGGGGCCTCGGCGTCGTAGCCCTCGTCCTCGCCCTCGCTCTCGGGCCACTCGATGGGCTCGTCGTCGGTGCCTGTCTCCGGGTCCGCCTCGGCGCTGGCGTGGTCCTCCTCGGCGTCGGGCCACTCGCCGTACTCCCGCTCCTCGGCCTCCTCGTCGTCCTCGAGGATGACGCCGTCGTCCATCTCCGGGTCGTGCTCCGGGCCCTCCGCAGCCGAGGCGGCCCCCGCAGCACCGACGTCCTCGGCCACCGGCGACTCGGCCGATTGGGGACCAGCCTCGTCGTCGAGCGCGCCGGGCGGTGCCGCTTCGTCCGGCTCGACCGCCGACGTGACCTCCTTGTTCTCGCTGACGACGGTCTCGGCCCCGCAGCGCTGGCAGGTCTTGACCTCCCGGATCGTCACGACCGCCTCCTCGCCGCGCTCCTCGCGCTCCCGCTCGACCTCCGTCTCCCCGTACGTGTGCCCGAGCAGGGTACACCTGACGCCCATGGCAGGCCGCTACCCGAGGCGGGGGCATAAGGATACTGCTTGGGCGGATCGGCGGACGGGCCACGCCGGGACGATCGGAGCGGCGAGCGGCCGGTTCGGCGCGGCGAGCCGGTGGTCCGACGCGACGAGCCGCGGGTTTGGAGTGGCGAGCCGCCGGTTTGGCGCGGCGAGTCGGTGGTCCGACGCGACGAGCCGCGGGTTTGGAGTGGCGAGCCGCCGGTTCGGCGCGGCGAGCCACCCGGCGACGCGTCGGGCGACGCCGCAGCGACGCCCGCCGCCCAAACAGTCAATTCGGTCGGCCGTGAACGAGCACCTGGATGCATCTCGCCCAGGCCTACCGGGACCGACCGGAGCCCCAGGTCGCCGTCCTCGAAGCCCTCGCCGACCGTCCGGAGGAGGGGATGACGGTTCTGGAGCTGCGCGCCGTCGTCGAGACCGACATCGACGGCATCGAGGCGGCGCTGGGCGAACTCAAAGACGACGGCCTGATCGTCGTCGAGCAGGCGGGCGAGGGCGCCAGCGTGACGATCAGGCCGGCCGACCGCGTGCTCGCCGAGCAGTCTCCCGAGCCGGGTGAGTCGGTCTTCGATCGACTCCGCGAGCGGTTGCCCTTTTGAGCGGGGAGTCGCCCGGCGATCGAGGGTCGTGGCGCGATCGATGTCGTCTCACGACAGGGCGCGCGCGGCCAATCGGCCGCTGTGGCCGGGACTGCGGCCCGGGACCGTGGCCGTTTTCCCGACCGGCCTCCCACGTCCGTCGATGACAGTCGTCCGCGAGCTCCAGGACGCCCACGGCGCGAGCTACCTGGAGCGTGCCGGCCGCGAGATCGTCGCGGACTACGGCAAGCCCGACCGGACCGTTCTGGCCGTCCGGAACGGCGTCGGCGTGACGGAGGCGGCCTACGGGATCGTCTCGATCGCGGGCGAGGACCGCCTCGATTTCGTCGACAACGCGGTCTCGAACGCCGTCCCGCGCGCGGAGGGCGAGGGCGTCTACGCACTCCTGCTGGATCCCGACGGTGCGATCCGGACGGACCTCTATTGCTACCACGCCGGCGACCGCCTTCTGGCCTTCCTGCCCCCCGGGCAGGCCGAGTGGCTCGCCGACGAGTGGCGGGAGAAGACGTTCATCGAGGACGTCAGCTTCGAGGTGGCGACGGGCGAGTACGGCGTCTTCGGCGTCCACGGTCCCACGGCGACCGAGAAGATCGCCAGCGTCCTCACCGGCGGTACGCCGCCCGAGGACGTCCTCACGTTCGATCGCGGCCGGTTCGACGACGCCGGCGTGACGGTGATCCGCACCGACGCGCCCGCCGGCGAGGAGGGCTACGAGGTCGTCTGCAGCGTCGGGGACGCGGGGACGGTCTTCGACGTCCTGCTGAACCAGGGACTGAACGCCGCGCCCGTCGGCTGGCGAAGCTGGCAGCGGCTCACCCTCGAGGCCGGTACGCCGCTGTTCGACGCCGAACTCGCGGGGCGGCTGCCGAACGTCCTCGGGGTCCGGAACGCACTGGACTTCGAGAAGGGCTGTTACGTCGGCCAGGAGGTCGTCTCGCGGATCGAGAACCGCGGCAGCCCGCCCCAGCGCCTCGTCGGACTCCGCCTCGAGGAAGCCCTGCCGGAGGCCGGCGCCGCCGTCCTCGACGGCGACGAGGCCGTCGGCGAGGTGACGCGGGCAGTCCACTCCCCAACACTCGACGCACCGATCGGGATGGCGCTCGTCGATGGCGCCACCCTCGAGGACCACGAGGTCGAGGTGGAGCGGAACGAAGCCGCGGAGGAGGGGAAGCGGGGCGCGATCGCGGCGGAGGACGGCCTCGCCGTCCGGGACGGGACCGCGGATCGGCCGGTCGCGATCGAGACGCTGCCCTTCCACGAGGGGAGCGATCGATCTCGGCGCCTGCCCCGGTACCCCGGGGAGACGTAGCACCTGGAGACGCGGATAGCCGGTTCGTGGGGATCCGACGCGGGCCTCGAGCGACTGTGCAACAGGCTCGGCCCGGGGCCAGTTGGAAGCGGAAGCGTTCCCGGAAATCGTCCCACCTGATGGGACGAGATCGCTCCGAATCCCGACCCCCCAAACGGCCCGAGGGCGGGACTGTCAGGATCGTTCCCTGCCAATCGATGGCAAAGCCTTTACTGCGCAGCGACGAACTTTCCGAGTAGCACGGGCCACGCGGCCGTGACACCAAACTATGACTGACGACGAACTCATCTGGCGGGTCGCGGGCGGTTCCGGAGACGGGATCGACTCGACGAGCCAGAACTTCGCCAAGGCGCTGATGCGATCGGGGCTCAACGTGTTCACACACCGCCACTACCCCTCGCGGATCCGTGGCGGCCACACCTACGTCGAGATCCGGGCCTCCGACGAGCCGGTCGCCTCGCGTGGCGACGGCTACAACTTCCTCCTGGCGCTGGGGGACTCCTTTGCCCGGAACCCAGACGAGGACGCCTACTACGGTGACGAGGAGGTCAAACCCCTGACGGAGAACCTCGACGACCTCCGGGAGGGCGGCGTCATCGTCTACGACGAGGGGCTGCTCGACGAGGACGACATCGCGGACCTCAACGAGCGTGCCGAGGCGGAGGGCTGGCACGTCTACCCGGTCGACCTCCGCGGGATGGCCCGCGAGGTCGGGCGCGAGGTCATGCGCAACACCGCGGGCGTCGGTGCCACCGCGGCCCTCCTCGACATGGACCTCACCGAGGTCGAGAACCTCATGGAGGACGCGATGGGTGGGGACATCCTCGAGCAGAACCTCCAGATCCTCGAGGAGGCCTACACCCACGTCGACGAGGAGTTCGATCACACCCACGACCTCCGGATCCCCGAGGGCACCAACGAGGCCGAGACGGTCCTGCTCTCGGGTTCGAACGCCGTCGCCTACGGCGCACTCGACGCAGGGTGTCGGTTCATCGCGGGCTACCCGATGACGCCCTGGACCGACGTGTTCACGATCATGTCCCAGAACCTGCCGGAGTTCGGCGGGATCTCCGAGCAGGTCGAGGACGAGATCGCCGCCGCGGCGATGGCGATCGGCGCGTCCCACGCCGGCGTCAAGGCGATGTCCGGCTCCTCCGGTGGCGGGTTCGCCCTGATGAGCGAGCCGCTCGGCCTCGCCGAGATGACCGAGACGCCAGTCGTCCTGATCGAGGCGATGCGGGCGGGGCCCTCGACGGGGATGCCGACCAAGCCCGAGCAGGGCGACCTCGAGCACATCCTCTACACCAGCCAGGGCGACTCCTGTCGAGTCGTCTTCGCCCCCGGAAACATCCGGGAGGCCTACGAGCAGACCAGGGCCGCCTTCGAGATCGCCTACGACTACCAGCTTCCGGTGATGGTCGTAATCGACCAGAAGCTCTCCGGCGAGAACCGCTCGGTCGACGAGACGTTCTTCGACCGCCAGCCCGACCCCGACCTGGGCCCGGTGCTGACCGAGGAGGAGATCGCCGAGGCGCCCCACGACCCCTCCGGCAAGTTCCAGCGGTTCCTCCACGACACCGAGGGCGACGTGAGTCCCCGGTCGCTGCCCGGCCAGAAGGGCGGCCACTTCCTGGCCACCGGCAACGAGCACAACAAATCCGGCCACATCAGCGAGGACCCCGAGAACCGGGTCAACCAGATGGACCGGCGGATGCGCAAGCTCGACCACATCCGTGAGGACCTCGACTCGGCCGAGGATAGCCACCAGACGGCCCGCGGCCCCGAGGACGCCGACGTCGGCATCCTCACCTGGGGCAGCTCCCAGGGGAGCGTCCTGGAGGCCGTCGACCGGCTCAACGACGACGGACACGCCGTCAAGGCGCTGGGCGTCAGCGACCTGATGCCGTTCCCGGCCGCCGAGGTCGAGGCGTTCCTCGAGAGCGTCGACGAGGCGATCGTCGCGGAGATGAACGCCAGCGCACAGTTCCGCGGGCTGCTCCAGAAGGAACTCGGCCGGTTCGGTCCGAAGGTCACCAGCCTGCTGAAGTACAACGGGAACCCCTTCGAGCCGGCGGAGGTCGTCGAGGGCTATCACGCCCTCCGCAACGGCGAGGGGGACACGCCCGGCACGAACACGACCATCCAGCCCGCAGCGGGTGACTAGACCATGAGCGCATTCAACGCAATCGGCGAGGACCGCGAGATCGACAGCGACGAGTTCACACCGGGCATCGAGCCCCAGCCCACCTGGTGTCCCGGCTGTGGCGACTTCTCGGTGCTCAAGGCGCTGAAGCAAGCGCTGCCCGAGGTCGGACGGACGCCCGAAGAGACGCTGCTGTGTACCGGCATCGGCTGCTCGGGGAAGCTCAACAGCTACCTCGACACCTACGGGTTCCACACCATCCACGGGCGATCGGTACCCATCGCGCGCGCCGCGAAGCTCGCCAACCCCGGCGTCGAGGTGATCGCCGCCGGCGGCGACGGCGACGGCTACGGTATCGGCGGGAACCACTTCATCCACACCGCCCGGGAGAACCACGACATCACCTACATCGTGTTCAACAACGAGGTCTTCGGGCTCACGAAGGGCCAGACCTCCCCGACCAGCCCGAAGGGGCACAAGTCCAAGACCCAGCCCCACGGCTCGGCGAAGGATCCGCTCCGACCCCTCTCGCTGTCGCTGACCGCGGGCTCGTCCTACGTCGCCCGGACGGCCGCCGTCAACCCGAACCAGGCCAAGGAGATCCTCGTGGAGGCGCTCGAACACGACGGCTTCGCGCACGTCGACTTCCTCACCCAGTGTCCGACCTGGAACAAGGACGCCAAACAGTACGTCCCCTACGTCGACGTGCAGGACTCCGACGACTACGACTTCGACGTCACGGACCGCCAGGAGGCCGCAGAGATGATGTACGAGACCGAGTCGGCGCTGTACGAGGGCACGGTGCTCACCGGCCGGTTCTACAAGGACGACCGTCCCTCCTACACCGAGGAGAAACAGGCCATCGGCGAGATGCCCGAGGAGCCACTCGCCGAGAAGTACTTCGACGAGGACGCCGACTGGAAGCGCAGCTACGACCTCCTGGATCGCCACAAGTAGCGACGACCGGCGACGGAACGCGCCAGCGGCAGTCCCGGCGCTCGGGCTGGTGGCGGCCCGTTTCTTCGGTGTGGATTCCGCGACCGACGTTTTTCACTTTCAAAAGATATTTTTCCGTCAGCGTCAACTAGAGTTGTGATGAGCGACGACTCGACGCGCGATCGTATCCTCTCTGCCCTCGAGGAGGACGCACAGGCCTCCTACGGGGAGATTGCCGAGCGGGCGGAGGTCTCGAAGCCCACTGTCCGGAAGTACATCGACGAGCTCGAGTCCGAAGGGGTGATCGTCGGCTACTCCGCGGAGGTCGACCCCAAGAAGCTCTCCGGGCAGTCGATCGCGCTGGTCGGGATCGACGTCGAGAGCGAGCGATACGTCGAGGCGACCCGCGCACTCCAGGAACTCCCGGAGGTCGAGTCGCTGTACACCTCCAGCGGGGACCACATGCTCATGGCCGAGGTGCGTGCCGACGACGGCGACGCACTCGGCGACGTCATCAGCGATGGGATTCTCGCGATCGAGGGCGTCACCGCGGCCCATCCCTCCTTCCTGCAGGAGCGATTGAAGTAAGCCGAGCATCCAGAGCGGTGCTAGCGCAGGGAGCAGTCCTGAACGCCAGAACGAGAACTGCCGGGATCCCGCGGCGACGCGCCGACGGGCTCCGGCGACCGCTACTCCTCCACGATCTCGCCGACGGCGAAGTTCGACTTGACCTCGGTGACCTCGACCTTCACCCGCTCGCCGACCTCCGCGCCGGGGACGATGATCACGTAGCCACGCTCCACCCGAGCGATGCCGTCGCCCTGCTTGCCGATGTCCTCGATCTCGACGTAGCGCGTCTCGCCGACCTCCACCGGCGGCTGTGGTTCGTCGGCCGAGACCTCGCCGGCGCCCGAGGCCGCCTCGCGACCGCCGGTCGCCGCCGCCTCCTCGCCGGCGATCAACGCGACGCGGTAGGTGTCTCCGGCCTCGATGGCGCCGGTCTCGACCTCTCGACGTGGTACCTCCACGACGAAGCGATCGCCGTCGGACTCGATCTCCGCACTGAACAGACACAGGAGCTTTTCAGAGATTTGCACAGTAGACCTCCATCGGCGGGGTCGCGGGCCGCCTGTAAAATCCTGTCGCTACCCGGTGCAACGATTCTCCCGGTTGAGAGGGCTCACTCCAGCGGCCGGCCGTCCGGGGACTTCGGGCCCTCGGAGTCGTGGACGACGACCTCGCCTGGCTCGACGTCGGCCGGCTCGTAGCGGTCCCTCACAGCGATCGCCTCCTCGAGCTCCCTGATCGCACGTTCCCGGAGCGCCTCGGCCAGCGACTCTGCGTCCGCACGGGCGATCTCCCGGCCCAGTCCCTCACACTCGTGGGCCCGCACCATCCCTTCGGCGTCGACGGCCTCGCCCATCGGCTGGCTGGTGCCCCCGAGGGCGACGCTGAAGGGGTAGGTTCGACAGATCAGCGGCCGGTCCGCGTGGACGGTGCAGTGGCCCGGACCGACTGGCGTGTCGGTCGTCGCGTCGCCTGCCGGGACAGCTCCACTCGCTCCGTCCTCCTCACCGGCCGGCCGTTCCTCGTAGAACCGGCAGTCCCCGCAGTCGTCGACCTGGAGGGCCCACTCGAAGGTCTCGCCCTCCGGGCCCGCTTCCCCGGCTGTGAGGCCGTAGGGCATCGGCCGGGCGACGTCCCGCCAGTCGTAATCCTGCTGTGGTTCCTCGCGGTCCGCCTCGTCCGATCCGTCGCCGTCCTCGGCCCCGGCCGCCTGGAGCCGTCGAACCTCGTCGGGGAACACCGTCGCCGTGTGCGGGTCCTCGGCCTCGCCCGTGCAGCAGCCGCCACAGCGGGTGCACTCGAAGCCGATCGACTCGATGGCGTCGGCGAGCGTCCCGACGTCGAGGTCCCGTGCGCGCTCCAGTTCGGCCTCGAGGGAGTGCATGGGGGCGGGAGGGCGAGGAGGGGCAAAAGCGCCGCGGTGGGACGGAAACCCTTTTTCGGCCGCGAGGGGAAGTCCGCGGTATGTCAAACGACGACGAAGCGATCGACGAGACCGCAGACACCGAGAACGGCGAGGGGGAGGCCGCCGGCGCGGAGGAGTCCGGCGAGGAGACGTCCTTCCGCGAGCGCGTCGAGGAGATCCGCGAGCAGCGCGCCGAGGAGGGCGAGGACGACCGCCGCGAGCGCATGGAGGAGATGATGGGCGGCGGAGGCGGTCCGGGCGGGATGGGCGGCGGTGGCGGGAACCCCTTCGCGCAGATGATGGGCGGCATGATGGGCGGTGGCCCCGGCGGCATGGGCGGCGGACCGGGCGGCCCCGGCGGCCAGGGTGGGGAGTCCGTGGGCAACGAGGAGCTGACGCGGGAGGTCCGCCAGCTCCGCGACGAGGTCCGTGACGCCACCCGCCAGCTCCAGCGGATCGCCGACGCCCTCGAAGACGACTGACGAGATGGGACCTTGTTACAGCATCGTAGTAGAGAAAAATTTTAGTGGGGTCGGGTGGTACGATCCCCTGGGGCGCAACAGGCCCTCTCTTCGAACGACCTGTCCAGCCCCGACATCCCCCCACTCCCCCCGTCCCGTTCATGCCCGATAGCGTCGCAGCCGACCGAATCGAGCGCCTCGAGGCGCTGGCACGGGCGGCGACGATCGACGACGAGCCGGAGCTCGCGCGCCGGTACGTTCGCCTCGCCCGCCGGATCGCACAGCGCCAGCGGCTCACCCTCCCCCGAAGCTTCCGACGGCGGACCTGCGACCGGTGTGACGCCTTCCTCGTCCCCGGCCGGAACGCGCGAGTCCGGCTCCAGGACGGCCACGTCGCGGTGACGTGTGACTGTGGCGAGATCGCACGCTACCCCTACGAGGCGTAGCGCCGGCACGAGGCCGTCCCACAACTATCAAGCGCCCGAGGCCCGTCGGTTCGCCCGTGACAGACCCTGATCTCCGGGCGCGGGCCCACGACCTCGACGTCACCGTCTGGGTGGGCAAAGGCGGGACCGAGCCGGTCGTCGACGAACTCTCCGACCAGCTCGCCGACCGCGACCTGGTGAAGGTCAAGTTCCTGCGGGCGGCCCGGGGCGACACGAGCGTCGAGGAGCTGGCCGCGTCCCTGGCCGAGGACGCCAACGCCGAGGTCGTCGAGACCCGCGGCAACACCGCCGTGATGCACCGATGAGGCCCCTCCAGAGCGGCCTGGGTCCGGTCGAGCGGCTGCTCGAGGAGAACACCGACCTGGCCATCGGGACGATCGAGACGCTCTCGGGCGTCCTGATCTTCGTCGGGACCCTCCTCCTGTTGTACGTCGTCGGCCGGGCGACGGTCGTCCCCCTCGCGAACCGCCTGCTCAAGCGCCGCGGCCTGGACGACCACGCCCGGAAGCCGCTGTTGAAGCTCGTGTGGTTCGTCGTGGTGTTCCTGGCGATCGCGGTCGCCTTCGGCGCCGCCGGCTACGGGAGCTTCCTCTCGTCGCTGGCAGTCATCGCCGCGGCCGCGACGCTTGCGGTCGGCTTCGCGCTCCAGGACGTGCTCAAGAACTTCATCGCGGGCGTCTTCATCTTCTCCGAGAAACCCTTTCGGATCGGCGACTGGATCGAGTGGAACGACCACGAGGGCGTCGTCGAGGACATCAGCCTCCGGGTGACCCGCGTGCGAACCTTCGACAACGAGTTGCTGACGGTCCCCAACACCGACCTCACCAACGGCGTCGTGAAGAACCCCGTCGCCAAGGAGCAACTGCGGGTCAAGTTCACCTTCGGGATCAGCTACGACGACGACATCGACCGCGCGAGCGAGATCGTCGTCGAGGAAGCGCGGGCCCACGACGAGATCCTCGACGACCCCGAACCCTCCGTCCGGCTGACCGAACTCGGCGACTCCCACGTCGGCCTCCAGTCACGCATCTGGATCGACCAGCCCTCGCGGTCGGACTTCGTGAAGACCAGGGGCGAGTACGTCCAGGCGGTCAAGCAGCGCTTCGACGAGGAGGGGATCGACATCCCCTACCCACACCGGACGCTCACCGGCGGCGTCGACGTCGTGAACGTCGAAGGCTGAGCCCCTCCGCGTCTCCGGTCCGCCGGCGTCCTGACCGCTCGTTCCTCCCGGACGCCCTCGAGCACCGCCGCGACCGCGCCCGCCGCGACTCCCGGTCCTCTCGTCCTGGCCGCACGACCCGAGCCGGCGATTCCACGTCCCGCCGCCCCCCGCCACCTTCACTTTCACCGGGGTTCAGGCTCCCGCTTACCCTCGCCCGGCACCCACGCCAGGGTATGGACCCACAGCTCCCGACCCTCGAGGAGGGCGTCACGCTCCTCGAGGCCGAGGACGCCCCCGCCGCGCTCTACCGGCTCGTCGGGCGCCACCTCGCCGAGGCCGACGGGCCGGCCTACTGGCTCGACGCCCGCAACGCCGCCGTCCCCGGGGCGATCCGCGAGCACGCCCCGCGCCGTGGCGCGCGCTCGATCCGCGTCGCCCGGGCGTTCACCGGCTACCAGCACTACGAGCTGGCGCGGGAGCTGCCGGCCCGCATCGACCCCGGCGCCGCGCTGGTCGTCGCGCCGAACGTCGGCGCGCTCTACGCCGAGGACGACGTGCCCGAGTACGAGGCCGACGCGATGGTCGAGACGACGCTGGCGCTGCTCGGCGGCGTCGCCGACACCGCGAACGCCCCGGTGCTCGCGACGGCTCCCGACCCAACCTACGCCGAGCGGGTCGCGGCGGCCGCCGACCGCACGCTCCACGCCGAGGGGACCCGCGCCGGACTCCGCGTCGAGGGGCCGGACGTCGCGACCGACGTCTACTGGCACGACTGGGGGTTCCAGACGACGATCCCCTACTGGGTCGACCTGCTCGGGACCGCTGCCTCGGCCCGTCCCGCGGCCACAGACACCCCGTACACGGCGTCGCTGCCGGGGATCTAGATGGGCCGGACGAGACCGACCTTCCGGGACGAACTCGATCGGATCGAGGCCGACTGGCAGCCGCTCCGGCGGTCGCTGCGCCGGCGCCACCAGCCCGCCTTCGACCGCCTCTTCGAGCACGCCCGCGGCCACGCCGACGCCGCCGGCCAGCAGAACCCCGCCGACCCCTGGCGCGGGTTCGCGGTCGCCGTCCTCCTCGCGCAGGAACGCGAGCAGGCGGCGCTCGAAACCGAACTCGAGGAGCGAGCGGAGCACGTCGAGACGCTGCGCGAGCGCGTCGACGAGCAGCGCGGGCGAATCGAGGAACTGGAATCGACCGCCGACGCCACCGGGGAGTGACCGCCGATGGCGTTCACGGTCGACGTCCTCGAGGACGGCACGCCGCGCTACTGGACGCTCGACCCCGACGGCGGCGCGAGTGCCCACACCGCCCCCGACTACCAGCCGGCGATCTACGCCGCGGCCCGCGGCGACCAGGCCGGACCGCTCGACTGGCTCGCAGACGCGCTCGCCGACGACCCGAAGGTCGCCGGGGTCGACGACGTCCAGCGGTACCGCTCGCTCCGCGCGGACGAGCCCTCGCCGATGGCCCGGATTCGCCTCCACCGCCTCGGCGAGGTCCGCCAGCTCGCCCGCGAACTCCGCCGGCGCGAGCACGAGGCCTACGCGCCGGGCACGATCGAGCTCTACGACGTCGACCTCGACCCGGCCTTCCGGTTCGTGCTCGACCGCGGGCTCGACCCGACGCCAGACCGCGAGGTCGAGACGCTCGCGCTGGCGCTGCCCGACCCGGCGGTCGCCGACAGCGACGTTGGGCCGCTGGCGATCGACGGGGAGCCGGCAGTCGAGCAGTCTGATCCGGCGCCGGAAGCGGTCGCCGACGCCGTCGACGACGTCCTCGATGCCCGCGATCCGGACGTCCTCCTGCTCTCGACCGCCGAGATCGTCCCGCTGCTCGCGGACGCGGGCGTCGACCTCGGCCGCGCCCCCGGCTACCGCAAGCTCGCCGGCGAGAGCACCTACGTCAGCTACGGCCAGGTCGGGCACTCGCCGGCGCGCTACGACGTCCCCGGCCGGGCGCTGATCGACCGCTCGAGCAGCTTCCTGCTCGGCCACTCCAGCCTCGCCGGCGTCCTGTACTTCGTCGAGCGGGCACAGAAACCGCTGCAGGCCGTCGCGAAGGACTCCATCGGCGGCGTGCTCACCGCCATCGAGGTCCGGGAAGCCCGGCAGTGGATCCCCGGCGAGGGGAGCGTCGCCGATGACGACGGAGCCGCCGACGGCGGCGCGTCCGGAGCGGGCGCGGCCGCGGCAGGCGACGACCCCGCCTACCCAGGCGTCCCCGCACCCTGGCAGAAACGACAGACGGAGGACTGGAAGTCCCTCGACACGCTCCACGACGCCGACCGCGGCGGCTTCACGTTCCAACCGGAAGCCGGCGCCTCCGCGAGCGGTGCGAGCGGAGGCTCGGCGCGAGCGAAGCGACGTGACGGCGTCCACGAGGACGTCCACCAGCTGGACTTCGCGTCGCTGTACCCCAACATCATCCGGGAGTACGGCGTCTCGCCCGACACCGTCTGCTGTGACTGCCACGACCGCGCGGACGTCCCCGAACTCGGCTACAGCGTCTGCGTTCCCGACGAGGCGGCCGGCGACCGACCGGAAGGGGACGACGGCCCGCCCGAGGACCACGCGTTCCTCGCGAGGGTCCTCGGACCGCTGCTCGACGACCGCGCCGACCGGAAAGCCGAGCTCCGCGAGGCCGACCCCGGCGACGACACCGCCGAGACCGAGGCCGTCGTCGAGGCGATCAAGTGGGTGCTCGTCTCCTGCTTTGGCTACCAGGGCTACCGCCACGCGAAGTTCGGCCGCATCGAGACCCACGAGGCGATCAACGCCCACGCCCGCCAGCTCATGCTCGACGCCAAGGACCGGCTGGAAGCCGCCGGCTGGCGCGTCGTCCACGGCATCGTCGACAGCCTCTGGGTCACGCCCGCCCCCGACCGCGAGCAGCAGGCGGTCCGCGAGGTCGCCGGAGAGATCAGCGAGGCGGCCGGGATCGACCTCGAGTACGAGGGGCGCTTCGAGTGGATCGCGTTCTGTCCGCGCAAGCGCGCGAGCGGCGCGGCGCTGATGCGCTATTTCGGGCGGTGGGCGGATGCGAAGCTCGGCGAGGACCCAGACCCCGCTGACAAGTACAAGCTCCGGGGAATCGAGGCCCGCCAGCGCTCGACGACCGCCTTCGTCGCCGACGCCCAGCGGGACCTGCTCGCGACGTTCGACCGCGAGCGCGCTCCCGAACCGGTCTGTGACCACCTCGAACGCCACCTCCGGACGCTGCGCGGCGGCGAGATCGACCCCGACGACCTCGCGATCACCCAGCGCGTCTCCAAACCCGCCGCGGGCTATCAGCAGGCCACGCGGGCGAAGGCAGCCCTGGAGCGGGCGACCGAGGTCGGCGTGCCGCGCTCGCCCGGCCAGGACGTCGAGTACGTCGTGGTCGACGACGAGCTGGCGGGCCCTCGGCGAGTCCGATTGGCCTTCGAGGACGTCGGGGAGTACGACGCGGACTTCTACGCCGACCGGCTGGTGCGGGCCTGCGAGAGCCTGCTGGCGCCGCTTGGGTGGTCCGAGGGGCGGATCCGAGGGTATCTAACGTCCGATCGGGACGCGGCGCTGTCGGCGTTCGGTGGTGGGTAGGCGGAGGTGGTGCCGGGTCCCCATCGGGACCCCGGGGACTACAGCCAGCGTCGGGTCACGTAAACGAGATCCTGGATCTCGTCGTGCTCCACCAGCTCGTCGATTCGGAGGACGATCTCGGCGACGGTGCGACTGGAAAAGCTATCGGATGCACAGAGGAGTATCGGCGGGCGATCGTCGGGAGGCAACTCCCGGAGAAAATCGTCGTCGTTCGTCAGGAGGAGCCGATCGTGAGCGGTGGAATACGTGGCGACAGCGGAATCGCCAGCGCCCTTACCGAGCGCCTCGATGCGGTCGACGTGCTCGATATCGATGCCCTCGGCCGTGAGTCGCTCGACGACCTGCCGGTCCACGTTTTCGTCGGCAAGGATCCGCAGGCTCACAGGTCGTCAGGACCGGAAATCGCCTGGTTGCGGTGGGCGTCGATCGTCTCCGCCCGGCGCTGCTCGACGCGTGCCATCTCCTCGGGATGGTCGTGATAGTAGGCGAGGGCGTGATAGACGTCGGCGAGGTCGAGATCGTAGCGCTCGGCGAACTCGCGGGGGCGGAGATCGCCGTCTTCGACGCGCTCGTGGACGAACCGAACCGTGATGCGACGACCGGACACGTGGGGCTCGTCGTGGATCGACGAATCCTCCGCGGTGACGATACGCCGGGACGCCTGCGCCATCGTACCCGCTCCTTGGCCCTCGATGGTATTTACGTCTGTGGCGAGCCGGGGCTCACGGACGAGACGAGAACGCGAAGCGAACGACGACCGGAACGAACGAAGCGAATCCCGAAACGGCTCAGATCCCGCCCTCGAAGTCCTCGAGGGCGTAGCTGGGCTCGGCACCGCGGCGGTCGAGCGTCTCGTTGGCCAGCAGCCAGTAGACGACCGACAGGGCCTTGCGACCCTTGTTGTTCGTGGGGATCACGAGGTCGACGTTGCTGGTGGCGTTGTTGGAGTCACACATCGCGATCACGGGGATCCCGACGGTGATGGCCTCCTTGACGGCCTGGGCGTCGCCGATCGGGTCCGTGACGACGACCACGTCGGGCTCGATGTAGCCGTCGTACTTCGGGTTCGTCAGCGTCCCCGGAATGAAGCGGCCGGTGCGGGCCCGCGCGCCGATCGCGTCGGCGAACTTCTCGGCGGGGAACTGGCCGTACTGCCGGGAGGATGCGACGAGCACCTGCTCGGGGTCGTAGCCCGCGAGGAAGTCCGCAGCGGTGCGGATCCGGCTGTCGGTCTGGGAGACGTCGAGCACGTAGAGGCCGTCGGTGCGGACGCGGTGGATGAACCGCTCCATGTCCGTCGTCTTCTGCTGGGTGCCGATGTGGACACCGGCGCCGAGGTACTCCTCGACGGGGATCAGCAGGTCGGCCTCCTCGTCGCCGAGCACGTCGTCGTCCAGCTGTGGTTCGTCGTCGGTCGCCTCGGCCTCGGCGTCCGCCGCGTCCGGTTCCTCCGCGGGCTCTGCCTCGGCGGCCGCGGCCGCGGCCTCCGCCCCGTCGGCGTCGGCGTCCTCGGCCTCGGCGGCGTCGAGCCCTTCCTGTGCGTTGTCGTTGTCGCTCATGTAGCGTCGTCCTCGATGCGGATGAGTTCGTTGAGTTTCGCGGTCCGCTCGCCGCCGACGGCGCCCGTCTTGATGAAGGGCACGTCGGCCGCGACCGCGAGGTGTGCGATCGTCGCGTCCTCGGTCTCGCCCGAGCGGTGAGAGACCACCGAGTCCAGGCCGTTGGCGCCGGCGAGCTCGATGGCGTCGAACGCGTCGGTCAGCGTCCCGATCTGGTTGGGCTTGATGAGGATCGAGTTGGCGGCACCGACCTCGATGCCGGTCTGCAGGCGCTCGACGTTCGTGACGAAGAGGTCGTCGCCACAGATCAGCGTCCGGTCGCCGTCGACCCGTGCAGTCAGCTCCGCGAAGCCCTCGTAGTCGTTCTCGTCGAGGGGGTCCTCGACGTAGACGAGGTCGTACTCCTCGATGAGGTCGGCGACGTAGTCGATCTGCTCCGCCGTGGATCGCTCGCGGTCGCTGTACTGGTAGGCGCCGTCCTCGTACATCTCCGCCGCCGCGAGGTCGAGCCCGAAGCGGATCTCGAAACCGACCTCGTCCTCGACGGCCTCGACGGCCTCCTCGACCAGGTCGAACGCGTCGGCGTCGTCGATCGACGGCGCCCAGGCACCCTCGTCGCCCTTGCCGGCGGCGATGCCCCGCTCGTGGAGCAGGTCTGCGACGCGGGCGTGGACCGCGGCGTTCGCGAAGACGGCCTCCTGGACGCTCGGCGCGCCGACGGGCGCGGCCAGGAACTCCTGGATGTCCGTCGCGTCGGCGGCGTGCTCGCCGCCACCCACGACGTTGCCAAGCGGCGTCGGGAACGAATCCCCGCGGAAGGCGCCACCGAGGTGCTGGTACAGCGGCGCGCCCAGCGTGTCGGCGGCTGCCTTCGCGGCAGCCATCGAGATCGCGACCGCGGAGTTGGCGCCGATCTCGGAGAAGTCGTCCGTGCCGTCGGCGGCGCGGAGCGTCGCGTCGACCGCGCGCTGGTCGCCGACGTGGACCTCGCCGATCAGCCGGGGAAGCGCGTGCTCCCGCGCCGAGGCGATGGCCTCGGCGGCCGGCAGCTCGATCGCCTCGTACTCGCCGGTCGAGGCGCCAGAGGGCGCGGCCGCGCGGCCGAAGCCACCGGTCTCGGTGAGCACGTCGGCCTCCACGGTTGCGTTACCACGCGAGTCAAGGATGCGTCGGAGTCGAATGTCGGTAATCAGGACCATTGGGAGTCACCTCCGTCCGCTCGCAGTGGGGCCATCAGGCCTCACCTCGATCGACCGTGAACGGCAGCACGCCCTGGTCGTACTCCTGGGCGGCCACCAGGATCGGTTCCGTCTGGTTCGTGTCGATCAGCACCGGTGCGCCGTAGGACACCTGCAGCGCCCGGGCGCCGATGATCCGTGCCCGCTCGTAGCGGGTGAACTGCTGGGCCGTCATTGGTAGGGAGCCACGATGTCGACCAGGTCCTTGTGGGAGACGAGCATCCGGCGACAGCAGTGCCGTTCGACGCCGAGGTCGTCCAGGACCGCTTCGGGGTCCTCGGGATCGTCGGCCTCGCGGGTCCGGGCCTTGAACTCCTCCCAGTGCTCGCCGACGACGTTGCCGCACGTGAAACAGCGGACTGGGACCATCATGACTGGATCACCGGTAGGACTTCTGGTAGCGGGCCCGTGCGCCGGGGCCGCCCCACTTCTTGGGCTCGGAACGGCGGACGTCGTTGACCAGCAGCGTCCGGTCGAACGCCATGTAGGCGTCCCGGAGTTCGGCGTCGCCGCTGTGCTCGACGATCCCGCGGGCGATGGCGGTACGGGCCGCGTCTGCCTGGCCCATCACGCCGCCACCCTGGACGTCGACCTCGATGTCCACGTCGTCGCGGACGCCCTCGACCACCCGGAACGGCTCCAGGACCTTCAGGCGCGCCGTCTCCGGCTCGAGCAGCTCGACCGGCGACGCGTTGATGCGAACGCGACCCTCGCCCTCGCGGACGGTCGCGCGAGCGATGGCCGTCTTCTTCTTGCCGCTCGTGTTCGTTACCATGTTACGTTTGCTCCGAGTTGATCGCTGACCTCGCCCAGCTGGACGAAGCGGATGTTCGAGAGGCGATCCAGCGACGTGTCCGGGAGGCGCTCGGCGTCGGCGTCGTTGGGGTTGCCGACGTAGACCCGAACGCGCTCGTGGGCCTCGCGGCCCCGCTGGCTCTTGTGGGGCAGCATGCCCCGGATCGAGCGCTTGAAGATCGTGTCCGGGCGCTTGGGGTAGGCCGGGCCGCGGTCGTCGCCCTGCTGGCGGCGGGCGCGATAGCGCTCGAAGACGTCCTCACGGTCGCCCGTGATGACGGCGTCCTCGGCGTTGACGACGGCGACGGACTCGCCGTCGAGTGCGCGCTCGGCGACCTGACTGGCGACGCGGCCGAGGATGGCGTCGCTGGCGTCGACCACCAGGTCGGCCTCGAACTCGGCGGCGCTCATCGGATCACCCGCACGTCGGCGCCCTCTGGGTTGTTCTGTACTGCCTGTTCGAGCGTCGTCGTCTCGCCGACCTGCTGGATCTTCGTCTCCGCGGTGTTCGAGAAGTCGACCGCGGCGACCGTGACCTCCTTGCGCAGCGAGCCGCTGCCGAGCACCTTGCCCGGCACGACGACCGTCTCGTCCTCGGTGGCGTACCGCTCGATGCGGCCGAGATTGACCTCGGCGTGTGTGCGCCGGGGCTTCTCGAGGCGGTCTGCGACGTCGCTCCACACGTCGGCGTCGGTCTCGCGTGCCGCCGACTTGAGGTCGGCGACGAGACTGGATAGGCGTGGATTCGTCTTGCTCATGGATGGATTCGCTGAGAATCGGACGGATGCAGGGAGCAGGATTTGAACCTGCGAACCCCTACGGGACAGCGCCCTGAACGCTGCGCCGTTGACCTGACTTGGCTATCCCTGCGCGCAACCGTCCGTTGATCGCAGGCCTTCAAACCCCTTTCGGTGCGGCGATCTGCCGGCCGCGAACCGGCCGCTACGGCGGCGTCGGCGGTCGCTGCGGTGACGACGCGGCCGTCGATTGCCGCGGCTCCAGGCGAGCCGCGTGTGGACCGTGTCGCGTGGGGTCGTCGGGTCATCTGTGCTGTGGTGGTTGTGTCGCTGGCGGTGGGCCGCTCAGAGCTGAACTGCTTCCTCGAGTTCGTCGGCGCGGTCGCCCAGCGAGTCGATGGCCTCGACGAGCAGCGTCTCGACGTCGAGGGAGCCGTCGGTCTCGACGTGGAAGACGAACGCCCCGGGCACGTCGTGGACCGCGAGGTCCTTGCCGGGGTAGCGCTCGGTGAGGTCGTTGTCGAACTCGTTGGTGGGCACGAGGTCGCCCTCCTCGGCGTCGTCGTCGACAGCGTGCTCGGGTGCACGCTCCTCGATGACGCCACGGAGGACGTGGGGCTCGTCGTCCTCGTACTCGCCGCGGTCGCCCAGCACCTCGACGTACTGGAGGTGCCGGTAGCCCACGGAGACGCCGCCCTGGTGCTTCGCGTGCTCGCGCCCGCGGTCGAGGACGGCCTCGGCCTCGAGCTCGAGGCGCTGGCCCTCCTTGAGGTCGATGATCGGGACGTTCTCCTCCGCGGGCTGGACCAGCTCGTCGCTGGAGACGATGTCCCCGGAGTAGGCCGTGTCGGGCCCCTCGACGTCCAGCGAGAGCGTGACGCCCTCGCCGATCTCGAAGTCGTCGACCGGCGTCGAAAGCGGCACGAGGCCGAGCCGGTGGGCGATCTGCTCGTCGAACATCACCGACTCGTTCTCGACGATGCGGACGGTGTCGACCGCCAGCGTCGGGACGTCGGCGATCATCGCTCGCCGGATGCCGTTGGCGAACGCGGGGTCGATGCCCCGGACGAGGACGCGCGCGGCGCGGTCCTCGCGTTCGATGAACTCGACCTCGTAGTCCTGTGTCATTGTTAGAAGCCGCTCTTGCCCTTCGGGGGTCGCGATCCGTCGTGCGGGATCGGGGTGACGTCCTCGATGCGGCCGATCTCCAGGCCGGCACGGGCCAGTGCGCGGATCGTCGCCTGCGCGCCCGGGCCCGGGCTCTTCTGGAGGTTGCCGCCCGGTCCGCGAACGCGGACGTGGACGCCCTCGAAGCCGGCCTCCTGGACCTCCTCGCCGATCTCTTCGGCCATCTGCATCGCGGCGTAGGGCGAGGCCTCGTCGCGGTTCTGCTTGACGACTGCGCCGCCGGAGGACTTCGCGATCGTCTCCGCGCCGGTGAGGTCCGTCACCGTCAGGATCGTGTTGTTGAACGATGCGTGCACGTGGGCGATTCCCCACTTGTCCTCGGATTCGTCTGCCATCTTACTGGTCCTCCGCTCGTTCGGGGTGGAGCTCGTCGGCCAGCGGGCTCGACTCGTCGAACGCGATCCGGTCGGCCTCCGCCACCGCGACGGTGTAGCCGGGTCGCTGGACGCGTCGGTCGTCGATGGTCACGTGGCCGTGGACGATGAACTGTCGCGCCTGCTGGGGCGTGTTCGCGAGGCCCTGACGGTAGGCGACCGTCTGGAGACGACGCTCGAGCACGTCGGTGATCTCCAGGGACAGGACGTCGTCCAGGGACTCCGACTCGCCGAGGATGCCATAGCGCTTGAGGCGAGCGAGGAACTCCTCGCCCTCCTGGGCCGCGGCCTCGGCGTCGCCGGCGGCGCGACCGAGCAGTTTCCGGGCCTCCCGGCGGAGGTCCCGCAGCTCGGACTGGGCGCGCCAGAGCTCTTCTTTGTTCTGCAGGCCGTAGCGCTCGACGAGGTCGTGCTCGCCGGCGATGCGCTCGCCCTGCCAGGGGTGGTTCGGCGTCTCGTACTGCTTGGTGGAGCTGCCGAGGGGCATCTACAGACCACCCTCGTCGTCTTCTTCCTCCTCGGCGGCGGCCTCCTCGGCCATGTCCTCCTTGATCTCCTCGACGTTGACGCCGATCGTCCCCTCCGTACGGCCGGTGGACTTGGTGCGCTGCCCGCGGACCTTCTGCCCGCTGCGGTGGCGCTCGCCCTTGTAGGAGTCGATCTTCTTCATCCGGTTGATGTCGTGCTGTCGAGTCATGTTGAGGTCGTTCCCGGTGACGTGGCTGGCCTCGCCCGTGTAGTAGTCGCTGGGGCGGTTGACCATCCAGTCGGGAACCTCCTCCTCGAAGGACTCGACGAGCTCGACGACGTCGTCGATGGCGTCGTCGTCGAGTGCGCCGAAGGTCGCGGTCCGGTCGACCCCGGCCTCCTCGGCGATGATGCGGGCCGCTCGTCGGCCGATGCCGTTCATCTCTGTGAGGGACCGTTCGACCGACTTCGTCCCATCGAGGTCCGTCTGCCCGATGCGGACGAAGTAGCGAAGGTCCTCGTTTTCGTCCTCTGGTGTGTCGTCAGCGCTCATGTGTTGGGTCGGGTGGGGCGGGGCCCCGTTGGTCGCCTGCCGCGTGCGGCGGGAACGTCGATCCGTCCACCGACGTGGACGATCGTCGCCTCGCCGTCTGCGCTCGGGCGTTGCCCGAGTGCGCGGACGGCGAGTCAGTTGAGCGTCGTGGCGGGGATTCGAACCCCGGAGGCTTGCGCCACAGAGTTAGCAACCCTGCGCCTTGGGCCAGGCTAGGCTACCACGACCTGCCGCTCTGTCACTCGCGCCCTCGCGGACTCGGGGGCGACGCCCCCTGCAGGTGTGTCGCAGTGTACGATTTCCGTGTCGGCTACTTAAGCACACCGAAGCGGGTCCGGGGATTTCGGGGGATAGGGGATCGGGTCGGGCGATGCTCTTCGCTTCTTCTCGGACGGCACCGCCCTCGGATGCCGGGAGATCTGCGATCTCCCGACGCCGTCGATCTTCGACCGACGAGCCCTCGCTCGCTCGTCTCGCGTGTCGCTCACTGCGCTCACGGCTGCGCCGGAAGACTCACACTGCTCGTCTTCCGAGCCCTGCGCTCGCTTCACTCACGCAGGACGCCGTTCGCTCGTTCGGTGCTCTCCCTGCGGTCGCCCTCGTCCCGCGAGCGGTCGGCCCCTTCCGGAGTACCGGAAGATCGGAGATCTTCCGTGCCTCGCGGGACCATCGGTCCCGCTCAGCCCCACCCTGATGGATGTGGAGGCTCGCGGTGCGCGTTTGTGTGCGGTGGCGCGCGCCGCGGCGGTGAGCCGAGCGGAGCGAGGCGATCCTCGTCGGAGCTTGCTCCGACGGTGCGCCCTTGTGGCGCCGCAAACCGCGCGAGGGCTGAACCGCGAGCACCCGCAGGGTGCGAGCGGTGAAGCGGCTGGGGAGGACGAGGGTGCGGAGGGGTGGACTTCGAAAGGGGCCGATCGCTCGCGGCAGGTACGGACGGTGAGCCGAGCGTAGCGAGGCGAACGTCGAAAGACGAGTGGAACGAGTCTTTCGGAACAAGCACCGCAAGGAGCGAAGCGAGCGCGGCGCGCAGCGACGTAGCTGTCGCGAGCGATCGGGGGCTTTCGGAGGACCTGGCATGGATACACCGGAACGAATCTACTCCACAGAGAATATTCAGGATAGATACGCCTCGTTCACGACCCACTCGCCGTCCTCCTGGACCATGTACTCGCCGTAGAAGGGGACCCGATTCGCGACAGTCTCGCGAAACGTCTCGCGGATCTCCGCCTTCGACTCCCCCATCGGCCGGAGGTCGTCGCTGCGGTTCAGACAGCCCTTGAGCTTGCCGTCGTGGGTCAGCCGGACCCGGTGGCAGTTCGCACAGAACTCCTCGTTCTCGACGGGGTCGACGATCTCCACCATCCCCTCGGCAGGCTGCTCGGCCGCGTCCGCCGCAGTACCCCCGTCCGCGGCGACCGGCGTGCCCGCCGCCGCGTCCTCCGTTGCTGCCCCTTCAGCGACGAAGTACCGCCGCCGGCCGTGCATCTCGCGTCGCTCGATCCGGTGGGCGCGCTCTTCGAGCCAGTCGTGGACGCGCTCGACGTCGATGGCCCACTCGGGATTGCCGGCGATCTCGGGCATGTACTCGATGAGCTGGAGCTGGAGGCCGTCGTTCGCGGCGACGTGCTCGACCATATCGGGGACGTAGCCCGCCGTGGCCTCGAAGACGACCATGTTGAGCTTCACCGGCGCGAGGCCCGCCTCGAGGGCGGCCTCGACGCCCTCGATCACGCGGTCGTAGGCGCCGCTCTGGGTGACCTCGGCGAACGCCTCCCGGTCCATGGCGTCCTGGGAGACGTTGACGCGCTCGACGCCGGCGTCGACGAGTGCGTCCGCGCGGTCGGGGAGCATCGTCCCGTTCGTGGTCAGCGAGACGGCCATCGAGTCGGGCGTGCGGCGGACGATCTCCTCGAGGTCCGCCCGGAGCAGCGGCTCGCCACCGGTGAACTTCACCGCCTCGACGTCGAACGCCGCGGCCACCTCGAGGAAGTCGACGACGGCGTCCGCGGAGAGCTCGTCGTCGGTGGGCTCCATCGGCCCGCGGACGTCGCCCAGCCCCTCGTTGTGGCAGTAGACGCAATCGAAGTTACAGCGGTCGGTCAGCGACACCCGGACGCCGGTAACCTCGCGACCGAACTCGTCTTCGAGCATCCGATACGTCGGCTTCGGTGCGCCGCGTCTAAAGGTCGTGGTTCGTTCTCGTCGAGAAGTAACCGATACTCGTTGCGACGCGTGCCCGGGGACCGCCGCGATGCGCGGTCTCTTCGGGCGGTGCCGGCGTGGCCGACACGAGCAACTCGGGGACTGGGACAGTCCCGCTCCCCGACGGCAGCAGTTCGCGGCAGACAGGTCGCCATCCCCCTATCGCAACGAGATCGATCCCCGCACGGGGCCGGCCGCCGGTCACACGTCGTACTTGTAGGTTGCCTCGTCGGGGTCGATGCCGAAGTCCTCGGCCTGCTCCTCCGGCTCGCCGTCCTCGGGCTCGTCGTCGCCGCCCGGCGCGGCGTCGGCGAAGCGCCGCCGGAGGCGGTCGGGGACGTCGAAGGACTCGGCCTCGAGTGCCAGCGCGACGGCGTCATCGTCGTCGTCAGCCCGGACGGTCTCCAGGCGGTCGGCCATGGGGTCCGGGACGGCTCCGGACTCGACGGGCTCGAACCCGAACTGGGTGGCGTAGTCGGGTGCGTCCGTGAAGAGGTAGACGCGCTCGAACCCCTGGTCGCGTGCGTGCTCGACGAGCCGCTCGAGGACGTGGGCACCGACGCCCTGGCCGCGCCACGCCGGCAGGACGCCGACGCTCGTCAGCTCGCAGAACTCGCCGGCGTCGGTCTTGTGGATCCGGATCCGACCGAAGCCCGCCTTCGTGCCGTCGGACTCGTCGACGGCGACGACGTAGTCCCGGGACCGGAAGGCTGCGTCGTCCAGGCCGAGCTCCTCGATGTGATCGAGCAGCCAGACCTCCTCTCGGTTTTTGGCGTCCCGGACGTACATGGACGCGGGTAGGACGGCGGCCCGTATAGGTATTTGGTGGTCCGGACCGGCGCCTCACTCCGGCCGCGTCCCGTGGCCAGGATAGTCGCGTTCGAAGCGCTCGGCCAGTTCGTCGCCGTCGATACGGAGGATCGTCGGCCGCCCGTGGGGACACTCGAAGGGGTTCTCGCAGTCGTCGAGCGCCTCCAGCAGCGCCGTCACCGACCCCTCCGTGAGCGAGGTGTTTCCCGTGACCGCAGGCGCACACGCGAGGTCGCCAAGCAGCTCATCGGCCATCGCCTCGACGGTGCCCTCGCCGTCGGCACCCTCCAGCAACGCGCCGAAGACGTCCCGGATCGCCGCGGGCGAGAGCGTCTCCCCGAGCACGGTCGGCACGCTCCGGACCTCGAGCGTCCGCCCGTCTCGGTCGGTGTGGAAACCGAGCCGGCGGAGCGCCGGCGCGTAGTCGTCGTAGGTCTCGGCCTCCGCCGGCGTGAGCGACAGCTCGACGGGATCGGCCAGCGCCTGTGCGGTGCCGGTGTCGACGGCCTCTCGGAGGCGCTCGTAGTGGATCCGCTCGTCGGCGGCGTGCTGGTCGACGACGAGCAGGCCCTCGGGCCCCTCCGCGACGACGTAGGTGTCGGCGTGCTGCCCGAGCACGCGCAGCGGCGGCAGCCGATCGAACTCGGTGCTGCGTTCGCTCACCGCGTCCCCGTCGAGCGTCCGCTGGTCGGTCGCCTCCACGACCGGATCGACGGGTCCGGCGAGGCGCTGGGTCCAGTCCGCCGCCTGCGGGGTGGCAGAGCGTGCGGGATCGCCGGGAACCTCGGAATCACGCTCGGTGTCTGTCCCCGTTCCGGGCGGGATTGTCTCCGACACCTCGGCCTCGTGGCGAGTTCCGGTGTCCACTCCCGCCGACGAGCCGGGGTCCTCCGTCGGCCGGGACGGCGGGGAGTCCGCCGACGTGGAGGCCTCCTCCGCCGAGGGAGCTACGGCCTCGCCGTCGACCTCCGGTGACCGGTCGTCCGTCGACCGTGCTGACGGCGAAGGGGACTCCGTCTCGTCCCCGGTGTCGGGTGCATCGGCCGACTGCCCACGACCCGCATCGTCGGCCCCAGGTCGTACCGGGGTCTCCTCGGGCGCGGACACGCCCCGCGGCGCCGAGGCACGAACGATCCCCGCCTCCAGCAGCGCCTCGCGGACGGCAGCGCTCACCGCGTCCGCAACGGCCGCCTCGTCGTCGAACCTGACGGCCTGTTTCCGGGGGTGGACGTTGACGTCCACGCGCTCGGGTGGCACCGAGAGGAAGCAGACGGCGAAGGGGTAGCGGTCGGCGGCGAGCTGGCCGCCGTAGCCCTCGACGATCGCGCCACGGACCGCGTCGTCGGCGACGGCGCGGCCGTTGACGTACGTCGCGAGGTACTCCCGGCTCGCGCGGGTCGTCTCCGGCTCGCTGACGAATCCGTCAATTCGCTCGACGGCGTCGGTCTCGGGCGCGACGTCGACCGCGATCATCGACTCGGCGACCTCCCGGCCGTAGACGGCCATGATCGCCGCCCGACGATCGCCGTCGCCGGTCGTCGAGAACACCTCGCGGCCGTCGTGGGAGAGCGTGATCGCGACCATCGGGTTCGCCAGCGCGTACCGGCCGACGACCCGGGAGACGTGGCGGAACTCCGTCGCGCGCTCGGCGAGGTACTTCCGCCGCGCGGGCGTGTTGTAGAACAGGTCGGTGACCGTCACCGTCGTTCCGCCCGGGTGCGCCGCCGCCTCGACTGCCTCGACGTCGCCGCCGCGGTAGTGGAGGCGCGTTCCCGTCGGTGCGCCGCCGGCGCCGCCCTCCGCCTCGGCCTCCCCCGGACCCGCGTCCGGATTCGGCCGCGATACGATCTCCAGATCGGCGACCGCGCCGATCGTGTGCAGCGCCTCGCCGCGAAAGCCAAGCGTCTCGACGGCCGAGAGCTCCGCCGCGTCCTCCAGCTTGCTGGTCGTGTGCTCGCGGACGGCCGCCCGGAGGTCGGCCTCGTTCATCCCCCGACCGTCGTCCTGGACCTCGACGCGCTGGAGCCCGCCGTCCTCGACGGCGACCGCGACGCGCTCGGCGCCGGCGTCGAGTGCGTTCTCGAGGAGCTCCTTGACGACGGAGGCGGGGCGCTCGACGACCTCCCCGGCCGCGATCTGCGCCACCGTGTCCGGATCGAGGGGGCGGATCTCGGTGTCGGAGTCAACGTCCTCCGGGCCCTCTGTCACGGACGGAGTCTGACGGTCGGGGCGTATAACTCCCGCGGACGCTGGAGCCTGCGGAGGGCGTCGGGGGCTGGTCCCGCTGGCGGATCCCGGGGCCCCTGGGAACTCACACGGCGACGGGGAGCCACTCGAGCAAGCCGGCCGTCGTCTCCGGATCGAGCAGGGGCTCGTGCAACACCAGCCAGTCCAGTAACATCAATCCGAAGCCGTGGGCACAGACCGAGGGAAGCAGCGAGTTGGCGTCGTAGTCCGCGAGTCCGAACAGCGCGTCCGTCGGGCCGGAGAGCAGGATCTCCACCGGCGGCTTGCCCGAGTGCAACAGTGCATACAGCACCGGGCTCACGAGGATCACCCACGGCCCGCGCTCGCGGATCCCGACGCAGAAGAGCCCGCGGAAGAACGTCTCCCCGGCGACGACGAGGACGAACTGTTTGGCGGCGTGTGGGAGAAACGCCTCGGGAGCCGCGCTCTCGAGGCCCCACATCGGGTAGAACTCCCGGACGCCCGGCAGCGTCGACCCGACGAGATAGAACGGCAGGACGAACGCCGAGAGCACGAGCGCGTTCCGGACGGCCCGGCGGTCGACCCGCCAGCCCAGGCGGCGGTCGTGGGCCATGGCCAGCGCCACGGGCACCGCGAAGAAGAGCAGTCCGTCGCCCACCAGCCGCTCGTCGAGCGTCCGCATCGGCAAGTTCATCCACACGATGGTGAGCACGCCGCCGAGGAGCACCGACCGCTGGAACCAGTCGAGACCGGCGAACGCCCGCCGGACGGCATCGAGGCGACCCCCGGCGGGAGTGGACACGGCTACTCCGTCGGCACCGGGCCGGTTCCGACGACCTCGCGTACCGCCGCCTCGAACGCCTCGCCCGTCTCGAAGTACGTCACGTCCGTCTCGGGGAGGATCTCGCCCAGTTCCAGGGGGCCGTCGGGGGTCCGGATCGTCGCGGTACCTTCGCGCCGATCGACCTCGCTTCGCTGCAGCGGGAAGTGCAGCCGTGCGGTCACGCGGGCCAGCGGCGCGCCCTCGACCGGCGTCCGCTCGCCGAGCTCGACGGCGGGCTCGGCCTCCTCCTCGACGTCCTCGTCACTCATGCACCGAGGTTCTGCGGGCCGGCAATTGTGCCTTTCGCTTCGATGGGTGGGTACCCCGGCGGCGATACCCGTGGAGAGCGATCACTCCCCGCCGCCGTCGAGTTCCCCCGCGCTGACGGAGTCGAAGGTCGCCGTGCAGTCCTCGCCGGGGATGGTCGAGCAGACGGCGAGTCCGGCGAAGACCTGCTCTCCGAGGTCAACGAGCCGCTGGTCGACCGGTCGCCACTCGGCGCCGTCCCGGGAGACCGAGGCGGTGACGAGTTCGTCTGTGACCTCGACGCGCACCCAGGCGTACGAGTCCGCCGCGTCGGCGATCGCCTGGTCGACGCCAGGATCGCCGCGCTCGGGACGCCACAGCAACGTGGTCCCTCGGCCGGCGGAGGGTCCAACGGCGCCGTACGCGGCGTCCTCGTCGAGCGACGACCGGAGCATGACGCCGGCGAAGCTCCACTCCGAGACGTCCTCGACGTCGAGGACGCGGGCCTGGATTCGCGCCGGCACTTCGAGCGTGGTGTAGGCAAAGTGAAACTCGTTGACGTCCCCGACGATCGACCGGCCAGCACCGGTCACGGTCCAGTGGTCGTCGTCGTGGCTGACGTCCCCGTCGATCGCCGGCGAACCGACGGTCGCGGCATCCTCGATCACGCCGGCGGTCCACTCGCGACCCTGGCCCGGGGGATCGCGAATCGTCAGGCAGTTCTCCAGGGCGATCCGTGCCCCGCCGGCCGCGCCTTCGTCGATCGTCAGGGTCCACTCCAGGCGATCGGCGATCTCGTCCACGAGCGCGAGGCCGACGCCGCTCCCCGTCTCGCTGGTGGTGTAGCCCCGCTCGCGCACTCGCTCTCGCTCCTCGGGAGGGATGCCCGGGCCGTCGTCCTCGACGGCGAAGCCCCCGTGGTCGAGGAGCGTGACCCGGACCCGAACGCCATCGCCACCGTGTTTCAGGGAGTTCTTGAAGAGGTTCTCCAGCACCGTTCGGATCGACCCGGAAGCCGCCTGGACGACGGTCGACTCGGGGACGTCGACGTCCAGCGTCGCGTCGCCGGTGTCGAGTGACGCCCAGACGTTCCGTGCCACGTCCGGCAGAGCAGTCTCTGGGAGGGGATCGGATTCGTCGATGGTCGGCGGCACCTCCGACTCCTGTTCCGACGCCACCGCCCTGAGATCGTCGAGCATCTCGTCGATCCGGTCGAGCGCTGCCTCGACCTCCTCGAGGAGGGCGTCGTCGCCGGTCGCCCGCGCCTGTTCGAGATAGCCCGTGGCGAGCGAGAGGGGAGTTCGGAGGTCGTGGGTGTACGTCTCCGCGACAGCCTCGAGGCGGTCCTCCTGGTGGGCGAGGCGCTCCTCGTGTTCGACGGTCTCCGTGACGTCCATCGTGTGGCCCACGAGCCCGGCGACCTCCCCGGACTCGTCACGCCACGGCCGTTTGGAGGTACGGACGTGATGGGTCCCGTCGGTCGTCTCGAATCGCCCTCGCTTCCCCTCGATCGGCTCGCCGGTCTCCAGCACCTCGAGGTCCTCCTCGTAGCCCGCCTCGCTGTAGAGGTCGCGGTCGGTCTTCCCGCGTGCCTCCTCCGGCGCGACGTCGCCCGCGACGCGGGACTTGTGGAGGTGCCGGGCCGCCGCGTCCTTGACGTAGATCGACCCCTCGACGACGTCGAGGACAGCCTCGAGGGCGGCGCTATCGGCGGCCTCCCACCGGCGCCGCGCGTACGCCGCCACGCGGTCGTCGACGAGGGCTCGCACCTCGTCGGCCGGAACGCCGACAGCACTGCTGTGTTGGTCCTCGGCCTCGACGCCCGCAGAAACGTAGCCGTCAGCGCCCGCTCGCGTCGCGGCCCAGGCTCCCTCCGGATCCGACGTCGTCGCGACGAAGAGGATCGGGAGCAGTCGATCCTCCTCGCGGAGCGTGCGGATCACCGACGACGGATCGGCGTCGTCGAGCGCGTCCGAGACCAGGGCGCAGCCGACGGGAGCGTCCGCGGCGTCGAGTTCGGCGCGAGCAGCTTCGACGTCGTCCGCGACCACCAGGGACGCGATGCGCCCGCCGACGACCGCCTCGCGGAGCCACTCCACGAGCGTCGAATCCGTTGTAACGGCGAGGGCGCGGTCGGGGGCGTCGAGCGGTGATAGCACCGTAACTATGGTACCCCGCTCGGACGTGAATACGTGACGGCCGGTTGATATCGGCAGTCGTCACCGACCATTCGCCGATCGCTGCGGACTCGTTGCTCCGGCGGGAAGCGGGCAGCGCCGCCGCGGTCGGAATCCTCAAGCGAACCGGGGATCCGAGGTTCATTCGAGTCGATGCTGTTCGAGTCCGTCGGAGCCGGAGGTAGGTCGTCGGGAGCGGCGGTACCCGCGAGGCTCGCCGGAGGTGGCCGGGAATGCTGAACGAGGAGCGGGGGTTCAAGCTGTTTTACTTCATCCTCTTTGCCTCCTTCTCCGGCTACGTGATGTTCCGGAACGTCTTCCTCGAGGAGGTCGGGCTCTCGGGGACCCAGATGGGGATCGTGGGGCTGCTGTTCCCCCTGCTGGGCATGCTCGCCCAGCCGTTCTGGGGCATCGTCGCGGACTGGAAGGGCGCGAGCAAGCCGATCCTGTACGTCTCGGCGATCGTCGGCGGCGTCTCGATCCTGTTGTACCCGCTGGCGCCCTACGTCGGGGCCACCTTCCTCGCGATCGTCGTGGCGACGGTCATCTTCGCGGCGTTCCGGGCGCCGGCGGTGCCGATCGCGAACGCCCAGGTGCTGGCGACGGGGACGTCCTACGAGGGCGTACGGGCCTACGGCTCGATCGCCTTCGGCGTCGCCGGGCTGGGGTTTGGCTACCTCATCGGGATCACCGCCACCGAGGCCGTCTTCTACGCCTACGCGGGAGGCATGGTCCTGCTGGTCCTCCTGTTGACCCGGCTCCCGATGGACGAGACGGAAGCGCTGGGCGAGGACCTGGGCTGGGAACCGATCCGCCGCCTACTGGACCGGCAGTTCCTCCTGCTGCTGGCGGCCGCCTTCTTCCTCGGCGTCATGACGCCGGCCAGCGCCGCCTTCTTCTCGGTGTACGTCCGGGCGATCGACCAGCCCGACACCGTCACCGGGTTCGCCTGGCTGATCAAGACGATCGCCGAGGCAGTCGCGTTCGTCTACGTCGCCCGTCGGGGCTTTCGCTCCTACCGGCGGCTCATGGCCGTCGCCGGCCTGTTCTACCTGACGACCTACGTGCTGCTCGCGACCACGGGCTCGATCGTGGTCGTCGTCTCCTCGCAGGTCCTGCTCGGACTCGGCTACGCCCTGTTCAACCTCGCGTCGGTGAACCTCGCACACGCCCTCTCGCCCACCGCGTTGAAGTCGACCGCCCAGAGCCTGCTGGTGGTCGGCGGCCTCAGCGCCGGGCGGGTCGTCGGCGAGCTGGGCACCGGAATCCTCGTAGATCTCGTGGGCGTCCAGGCGATGTACGGCTACGTGGCAGTGCTGGGCGTGCTGGTCTTTGGCTTCTCGCTGGCGATCTCGCCATCGGCCGGCACCGGCGGGAGCGAGGGGAGCGACGCGGCGGCGGAGTCCTGAACGCCGTCTGAATGGCCGCGACGGAGGACTGCTCCGCACCCGTTCAGTCGCCGGCGTCCGGCGCAACGGAAGCCGGTTCGGCCTCGTCGATCACGGGCTCGTACGGAACGGCCAGGCGCCGTGATGAGAGCGGCGCGCTGAAAGCGACGTGGGAAGTGCGACGTGGTGAGAGAGACGTGGGAGTGCCTGGAGACCGACGTGGAACGGCGTCGGCCCCAGGCGTGGGGATCGCGACGTGGTCCGTTGGGAGGGCGTCAGCCCTGGACTTCGATCTCCGTGCCGCGAGTCACGGCGCCGGTCTCGACCGGGAGGCGGATCTCGAGGACGCCGTTGGTGTACTCGGCCTCGATGTCCTCTTCGACGACCCGCTTGGGGAAGCGGAACCGTCGGTGGTAGGTCTTCTGTCGGTCCCGCTCGTCGTCGACGTGCTCGGCCGAGACGTTCAGGACGCCGTCGTCCCAGCGTACGGCGATGTCCTCGAGGTCGAAGCCGGGCATCTCGACGGTCAGCACGAACTCCTCGTCCGCCTCGTAGAGCTCGTAGTCGTCGCCCCCTGTCTCGAACAGTCGGTTCGGGAAGTCGATACCACTGGTCCACGAGGTGGCGGGTCGCGTCGGAAGCGGCATGCGTCTCACCTCGGACGCAACTATAAGTAGTGTTGCGATTCTACATAAATATTTCTGTCACGGGTACCGGCCACCACTCGGAGCGTGCCGATCACCGAGACCCCGCCGGCGACGACCGGACGATTTAGGGGATCGCCGGACCGAGCACGACGGCGTATGACGATCTGGAGCGACTTCGACGAGGTCGAACTGGCGGGGATCGCGGGGATCGTCGCGGTCGTTGCCGTCCTCGCCTGGTTCACGACTGACACGACCGGCATCGGGAAACTCCTCACGGTCGTGCTCTCGGCGATGCTCGCTGGCGTCGTCGCCGCGGTGAGCCTCTCCGTCTCCGAGCTGTGAGGGGCGAAATGGCACTCCTGGATGGTGGGACGGATCCGGCGTTCCTTAACAGGCCCGTCGAGTCTGGCGCCGTTGGCGGTCGCGAGGAGCCCGACGACGGGGGCCGCGTGGCGCGCTCTCCGATATTCCTTTACCACGCGACTGCCAATAGCGGCCAAATGCCAGTCGAAGCGACAAGCGCCGGCGCCATCCTCTACCGGGATACCCGGGGCCGGCGGGAGTACCTCCTCCTCAAGAGCCGCCCGGGGGACTGGGAGTTCCCCAAGGGCGGCGTCGAGGGCGAGGAGGAGCTCCAGCAGACCGCGATCCGCGAGGTCGAGGAGGAGGCCGGAATCGAGGACTTCCGGCTCCTCGATGGCTTCCGCGACGAGTACGACTACGTGTTCGAGGCCGGCGGCGACACGATCCACAAGACCGTTCACCTGTTCGTGGCCAAGTCCTTCGAGGCCTCCGCGGAGCTCTCCCACGAGCACCGCGACCACCAGTGGCGGGACTACGAGCAGGCGATCAACACGATCACCCAGGACGGCCCCCGCGAGATCCTCGAGGACGCCCACGAGTTCATCGACGAGGTCGAGGGCGAGAGCGGCGACGAGGCCGACGGCGCCGAGGCCTGACCGGCGCGCCGCGATCCCCCGCCGGGTGGTCGGTGGCCGGCGAGGTCCGGACCGCCGTCCGGAAGCACCAGCGACGACCGATACCCCGAACGCCCGCACCGCTTAGGGCTGTTCGTTCCCCCACGAGCGACGGCGACCGGCCACCTCCAGGGCCTCCTCCCTGATCTCCTCGTACCCCAGCGCGACGTCCGTGAGCGTGAGCATCCCGACGACGTCGAGCCCCGAGACCACCGGGAGGTGCGTGACCCCCTCCTCGCGCATCCGCTCCAGTGCGTCGCCCACGGTCCGGTCGGGCTCGACGGTCGCGAGCGGCGAGGAGCCCGCCGTCCTGGCGGGGATGGCCGACAGGGGCTCGTCGCGGTCGTGGGTCCCCCGGAGCACGTCGCTCACCGTGACGATCGCGACGGGCGTCGCGTCCCCGCCCTCGACGAGCACGACGCTCCCGACGTCGCGATCGAGCATCGCACCGACGACGCCCCGGAGCGACGCCGTCGAGTCGACGGTGACCACCGGGTCGCTCATCAGCTCCCGGACGAGCATGGGACGCCTTCGCAGGGGCAGGGCATGAGCATTGCGACGACCTCGCTCCTGCACACCAGAGCCCGATCCCGGATCCCTCGCCGCCGACACGACGCCCTTATCCACCGCGGTTGGCAACCGCTCCTATGTTGCTGGTCCGGGGCAGCGCCGGGGGCACCACGCTGACCGGCACGGTCTACGAGCGCGGGGAGCGCGCGCCGTCCTTCCAGGGCGCCCCGGAGGACGGCGCCGCCTACGTCTGGGTCTGCGACGAGTTCTACGAGGTCGAGAGCGGCGGCTCGGCCCAGGAGATCGACGGCGAGGAGATCAACGTCGCCTTCGAGTCGCCGATGCCCCGCGGGTTCGACACCCGGGAGCAGGCCCTCGCGGCGGCCCGCGAGCACGTCCGGACGCAGTTCTCCCGGGTCGGCGTCGACCCCGACGCAGTGGAGCTGGAGGTCCTCGAGGACGCGGAGCGTACGGCGGACGCCGACGCGACCGAGCCAGATCCGCAGGCCGAGTCCGACTCCTGATCCCGGGCGGTCTGGCCAGCCCCGAGCGTCCAGCTCACGTTTCCATTTTTGAGATCCATAACATCCTTGTGGATCCGGCCGACCCGTCCGCCTGTATGTACACCGGCGTTGTCGAGGACACGGGCATGCTCCTGGCGGTCGATCGGCATCCGGGAGGCAGCGCGAGCCTCCGCGTGGAGTGTGACCTTCCTGGCGTCGAACCCGAAGACAGCATCGCGGTCGCCGGCGTCTGCCTCACGGCGACGGCCGTCGGCGAGGAGTGGTTCGAGGCGGACCTCAGCGCCGAGACGGTCGAACGGACGTACCTCGCGAGCCTGGACCCGGGCCAGGAGGTGAATCTCGAGCGGCCCCTTCCCGCCGACGGTCGCTTCCACGGCCACGTGATGAAGGGGACCGTCGACACGGTGACGGAACTGCTGGACGTGGCGGCGGAGGGGGAGGGCTGGCGCTACACCGTGGCGACCCCGCCGGCGTACGCCGACCTGGTCGTCGAGAAGGGCGCGGTCGGTCTCGACGGGATCAGCCTCACCGTCGCGGCAGTCGATCGGCAGCGGGGCCGCTTCGACGTCGCGATCGTCCCCCAGACCCGGGCCGTGACGACGCTCGAAAGCGCGGGCCCGGGCGATCCGATGCACTTCGAGGCCGACGTGCTGGGGAAGTACGCCAGGGATCGCGGCGGGGCCGATCAAAGCGACTGGGTGGCGCCCTAACCCTCGCACTCGGGCGAAGGCGGGACCTCGGCGGCCACT